>Ga0181416_1000552_pt1 | contig 9626 bp, 8 predicted proteins | sample 39SPOviralmetaG_FD_130141 | JGI IMG/M metagenome (GOLD analysis project Ga0181416, IMG submission 130141) | Marine viral communities from the oligotrophic San Pedro Time Series (SPOT) site, San Pedro Channel, CA, USA - 39 SPOT_SRF_2013-01-16 | ecosystem: Environmental > Aquatic > Marine > Strait... | reverse complement strand
TTTCTCCTGACCTACATCGCTCTTACCAAACTCCTTGTCGCCAGTCCTATCTAATACATCAGTGGTATGCTCGGCAATCGGGTTAAGACTTTTACTTGGTATGGTAAAGTCGCTTCCAGTATCCAAAGCAGAAACAACATCACCTTCAGTTCGCACATTGGTTTCGTTCTCTTTCTTGCCTTTGTCTTTCGCAAATAAATCTCGTCCTACGACAGGTTTGTTAAGAGTAATAATTTCACCACTATCAGCACCTACATCACTCGCTATTTTACCTCCTAATGAATGCCCTAATGTGCTAATGTTCTTTGCTCCGTATTTTGTTTCGGCTTGTTTTTGTATCTTGGCGGCGTGTTGAAACCGCTTCGTATCTTTCATTTTAAAACCTAATGCTAATTTGAGATTGTTTCCCCAGTCGTGTATCCCGCTTGAACCACGATGAACTACCACTGCGTGTCCCGTCTTTGGATTGTGATACACTTGAACTCGTTGTCCTGATAAACCTTTGTCCTTTACAAAATCTCCAATTTTGTTCGGTGCGTTTTTGGATTGTTCGTAAGAATTGGAAAGAAAATCTTTGATGTATTTAGAAGACAACTTCCCGCCCCAAAGTTCCAATGATGCTTTTTGTTGAGATAGTGCCGTCATTATACACTATATCAATAAAATAATAGTCATTTTCCTAAATTAAAGGAAACGGCGTTGAGTATATGCTCCGCCAACAGCAGTAGGTAATCGTAAATCAACACGACCCGCACCGTATCTTTCAGGTGGTCTTCTTTCTCTTCCGCTTCGTCTTGGCTGCTCTGGTGTTGTAGGCACAGTTTGAGCCATACCCTCTTCTAATCGGTTATATGGAGTGAAAAAATCTGCGTCTGCTGGAGTTCTTGCTGGAGTTCTCGCTGGAGTTCTTGCTGGAGTTCTTGCTGATGTGTTTGGTGCTTGAGGAACAATGGCGTTTCTGCTTGAAGTTCCAAAGGCGGTAAGACTTCCTCTTCCACTTGGTGTATTAATACCTTCTAATTTCTGTTGTAAGGTTGATACTTCATTCACCAAAGGTTTTAAAATCATACGAAACTTATTCACAGATGTAGGAGGCATATTGCTACTTGTTTGGTCTATTTGTTGAACGATGCCTACCAGTTGGTTATTTAATCCAGACAGAGTTTCAATCTGCGATGTATTAAATATTTGTAGCGATGGAACTTCTTGGTTGAGAAAGAGCAACAATCTCGCCAACTCCACATTCACATTTCCAACAACACTTACATATTTATTCATCGCTTCTTTGTTTGCGTTTCCACCTAAATTAAGTGTGTTGTTAATTTCACTTAACGAAGAAATGAGTTTAATCATACTGTCGTAGATGCGGTTATACTTATCCACGAGGTCGCCTTCCAAACCTATTGTGGTTTCAGTTCCTCTGTATTGTCTTTTTAAATCCTTCAACACTCTCATTTTTGGTCGCAACAAAGAGTTTAATTCTTCGGCATTCGGGTCTAAAAATCGGGGCATTATATATTCAGCAAAGATTATATAATGCTAAACCTTTATATTTATTTCTTGTAAAGCCCGTGTTCCTTCACATGCTTACTGGCTTCTATCATCTTCATACCTTTTTCAGCCATCACCTTTTTTACAATCGCAGCACGAGCAGCACGACCACCACCGACGGCTTTTGTAATGGCTTTGTCTGCTGCCTTCTTTAAAGCCTTTGTTGCTTTAGGAGCGTTCTCTTTAATGGCTTCTTTAACTGCCTTCTTGCCTTTGCGAACGAGAGGTTTGGTTGCTTCAATAGCATCGTCTAAAATGTTTCCACCGACTTCGCCACAGGCTTTACCAAAATCACGAGTTCCACTTGGACGACCACACGCATCTTTTTTAGACCCAACCATAGCAGGAACTAAACCCTTACCTATACCGAGTGCCTTTTTACCTTCCTTCACAACAACAGGGGCGGCAGCCTTGCCTATTTTTTCCAAAAACTTACCGAAATTAAAAGAACCGCCGTATTGTTTCTTTCCTAAACCAGTCATTAAAGGCAGAGCAATAGGGGCAACTTTCGCAGCCAATTTTGTAACATCATTAAAGCCCTTTTCAAAGTCCTTAAAGAAGTTTCCACCAGTAATAGCATCGGCACACGCTTTACGCTTGTCCGCCATATTGGCTTTGCGTCCCAAACCAGTAAGCAGGGAGAGAGCAGAAGGAGCAATTTTCTTTGCGAGTGATGCTAAACTTTTGAAAATATTTCCACCAGATGTAACTCCACCTTTGGCTTTTGTTTGTGTTCTGCCTACATGTCCTTTGGCGGGGCGACCACGAGGGCGACCAGTCCCAGACATTGCCTTCGCAGCGAGAGCGGCAACTGGAGCGATGGCGGCGGCAGTAGAAGCAACCTTCTTACCAGTATCCATCACACCGTCAAAACCCTTCTTGAAATCACCCCAAAAACTACCGCCAGATACAGCACCATCTACACCAACAGTTCCTCTTGAACCACCACTGGAAACGGCTAAACCAGCCTTCATATTGGCGGGAGGATAGGCGGGAGAATTACCATTTAATATAAACCTTTTGTTCGCTGCTCCGCCAGTCATTTTCGCACCACCGCTGCTGTGAGAATAATCACGACCGATGTTAGGAGTGTTGGATATACCTTGAGCGTCGTGAAAACCACTCATTCTGTAACCCATAGGGCTTGGATGATACTGATGTTTGTTTTTCCAAAGCATATCTTCTTCCAATTGATTAACACGAGAAGCCAAATCTCGGTTATACGCAGTGTTGTAAGTAATGTTCGCTTGAGGCATACTTTATACATTATCGCAATATATTAATTGCGTAATATGACTAAATAAATAGACTTTGTATATTGTTCTCAATGTTTTTTTCTATTCGGGGTGTGGTGGTGACGGTGTATGGGTGACGGGTTCGCCTACAAAGTATTTGGTATATACAAATACCATTGGTCTCTCTATACTATTTCTCAAAGTCTTAAACCCCACCCGTCACCCGTTCATCGTCACCTCCTCCAATTCTCAATCTACAATCTTCTTCTATCTTCTTTCTTTCTTCTAAATAATATATTAATAATAGTAATAATATATTAGTAATGATAGTAGTATAGTAGTAGTAGTAAAAGAGTAACTAACAGAGAGATTTCATACCACCAGAAGTAGCGCCGCCAGAGGGAACACCACCCGAAGATACACCGCCAAATCTTTTACAGGCAGCACGAACAATGCCGTGAAGCGGCATATTTAACATATTACCACCAACCATACGCTTAATTTCAGCAGATTTCATAGCAGATGCTTGTTGTCTGCTCTTTGCGTTAAGCACCATTTCCTTTGTAAGAATACCAGTGTAAATAGCACTGACGCCTTGTTGTGTAGTCATTATTCCGCTATTTACGGCAACTACACAAATCTCGGGAGTAATAGAACCTGTAGCCTGTAAAGTATTACTTACTCCAACTTGGAACTGGAAATTATAATTACCGAGTGAGCCAGAACTAATGTAATCAGGAAGCGATAAATCGTAAGCAGGGTCAATGATAAGCAAAGAACCAGTAGTATTAACACCACTACCCGCACCATTGGTGTTGGATTGAAATGCTAAACCACCGAACTCCGCCCATGACTGAGTAGAACCATTTTTCACAGACATACGCCACAAATCGTAAGCACTTGCGGAAGAAAGAAGACCAGACTGATTGTTGAGATTGATACTCACATTGTTGATAGTCATGAAAGCACTTGCGTCTTGAATAGTCTGCGAGTTCATTGGCTTTCTCACATTAATAATAAAGAGGTCGGGTATTTGGTTAATCTGTAAATTGCTTGAGGTAAGAGTTGCTGAACCTTGTGCTGCGATACTGGTAGTATTAGCACTGGAAGTTAAGTAACGAGGGAAGTCCATATAGGGAACAACATTCTTGGTTTCAATAAGGTCACTTGGCTGTGTGCTTAAGAACTTAAAGAGCAACGCTGGAGAGGAAGGTTGTTTTTGCGTAAATATAGGCGAAACACCAATAAACCCGTTAGGATTAGCAGCAGTTCCTAAACCAATTGTTCTAATGTAAGGATTAGAAGTAGAAAATAGACGCTTACAGGTTGCGTCAATGTTAAATGTAAAGTTCATATTGTTGATGCCTAAAAGACCTTGCTGGTTATATTCGGGGTCACCAAAAATAAAAGGTGATAGGAACAAAGGCTCGGCAACAACGGTCTCAAACTCAATGACCCATGTATCATTAGCATTGACGGCAATTGGACTATTATCACTTGCTCCACCAGCACCATCAGTTCTGGTAATAGTAATTGAAGCAGGGTGTGCGCCACGAGGCACTTGGTCTATATCGTAAGAAGCATTAGAAAATCCAGCGAGAGGATTGTTATTTGCTCCTACACCTTGTTCGTATCTGGCGTATGCTTGGTCGGGCAAAGAGGGTGTTGAACTATTGAAACGATACAACTCACGAGAATTGTTTAAACGAAGCATAGATGGAAGAACATCTTGAAGATTGACGGATACAGTTGTATTGTTAATACTTGCTGTAGCAGTAGTCATCAATGAAGCCATTGGGAAGGCTTGAAGAGCATCTGTAACACCATAGTTAAATGCTGAAACACCAACAGGAACAGCACCAGGATTACCAGCACCAGCAGAATTACCAGCCGTCATAGTAAATGAAAGTCCAGTAGTAATAAGAACATCACGACCAATGACTACATTTTCACTGGGAACTTGAACGCTAAAGATAAGCGAAGAATTGGAAGAAGAAGTAGCAGGAAATCTTTGGTAAGTCGTTTGGGAAGCACCACTCTTGACTGCGAAGTCAATATCGCTGGTAATATCACCGATTTCGCTCTGGCGAACGAGAATTGTCTTGAAATCACTCATTATATAATAATCGTGAGATAATAATTATTATAAAATATGTCTAAACTTGTTGGTTCTGTCCCTTTCCAATGTAAGCAGACTTCTTTAAGAAAGCAACCTTCATAGTTACACATTCTCCCGAGTTAATTTCAAAGGGAATGAGTTGCCCGAACTTGTTTCTCCAAAAGATATTTAAATCAATGTTAAACAGAGGACGATTTCCATACAAAGTAATCAGTCGGTATTCACTCGTAGGGTTATAGACAATGTTGGGTTTATATTGTCCCGTATCACTCACTAAATCTGTAATGATATTGGCGAAATCGCTATTGTTTCCTCCTAAAATAACCTCTTGGCTATTGTTGAAAATCAAAGGTGTGGATACTTGATTGGCTTGAATAGGCAAAGTATTGCTCGTAAATACAACGGCGGTAATTGGACTAAAGTTCGCAATAGTAGAACAATCTTGATACACTTTGACCGCTCTGTATGTAGCAGGGGTAGTTGCGGGTTCAGGTGTAATTGTGTCTAAATCACTTGAGCCATTATTGCGTGGTTCAAACAAAAAGTTTTTTCCCGCCAAAACATTTGCGTATCCTAAATATTTACAGGGAAAAGTAGGGAACAATCCAAACAAAGGAGCGTTTAAATATATCTTGTAAGGATTAGCACCCGCACTACCATTTGTTCCAAACACGCTAAAGTCTGCGTAAAGAACCGCCGTATTACTTGTTGTATCCCAATTGAAAAAAGGTGCGAAAATATCATTCGCAATCGGCGTTCCACCACCAGCAGCAATGTCGGCTTTCAATGCGGTAAAGGCAGTTTCTAAAGTGATATTCATTAGGTCAATCAACCACCCGTAGTTGTATATATTGTAGTAACCAGTTTGATTATTTTGTAATCCATTCGCAGTCGCATTTGGAGGCGGTGGTAATTGTGCCGAGTTTGCTGACCTTTGCGGTATGAAATTAATAAAAGTTTGTCCCGAAGTATAGGTTGTTGTAGTAGCAGGGTCAGTGTATTCCAAAGTAAAACTGTATATGGTTTTATTCCTATCGGCTTGATTAGGCTCTATACTTGGAATAAATACGGGCAGACTTCCTGTTTCCATTGTAAAGCGTAAAATACTCAAATAATAATCTTCGGGGTTACGAATAAAGGGAAGCGTTCTCTGTTCGTTAAAGTAGAACTGCGGTGGCTTTGTCGTAGTGCTTTTAAAGTTGCTGACTGTAATATCAAAGTATAATTGGTCGGCACTTGCTTCATTTTTAGCAGGGTCTAATTGCGACATCTATACTATAAACCGACATTAAAATCTTCCTAAATGGTAGATTAATAATTAGCCTTTATCATCATTCTCATTTCATAGCGAGAAGGCAATTCACCTCGTAAGGCGAGAGTGTCGTTTAATGCTGCGGTAGAAGGATTAGTTCTATCAATAGTAGCAGGTGTGGTCGTTTTAATATCACTCGCTCCAGAAGCGGGCGTGTTGTATCGTAAGAAAGTCCCAGATGTTGAACCGCCACTATTGCTGTCTGCTCCGCCAGTATCATTCTTCGCCACACTTCTACCATTACTCACCACACTATTCCACACGGAATTATCCACATCAAAGCCAGTTCCATCTACAGCAGAGCCTTTGCCGTCCCACGAAATAGGAGGTATATTATCTTCAACCAAAGTGGCGTTTAAAGTAGCAATACCTCCATCGCCAGTATCAATAGCACCATCATTCGTTGATGAAGGTAAAGGTAATAAGCCTTTTGTTCCACTAAAGTTAGTAAGTGATGCTTGTGGTAATCTAAAATCTGTAGCATCGTTAGAACCAAAGACATCACCAATCCAGTAGAATAAATCGGCATATTCATCTCGTTTTAAATAACGACCATCTGCGACTAACCATTTGTTTCCTAAATCGCCCTTACCACTGTTTGTAGCAGCCAAAAAAAGCATACTTCCTATAGGCATCGGGTAATCATTGCGTCCTAAACTATTCTTAACAGACATTATATACTATAGGAGCATATTATATAATGAGAAACGAGTGATTTTAATTTTTCACTTTTATCATCGCAATAATGTTGAAGGTTGGTGCTTCGTAGGAAGTAGGAGCAGTAATTTCACTCGTAACATCAATAGGGTCGGGGTCACTACCACTATCAAAAGTAATCTGCGGGTTCGTTTCTTGTTTGCCTATTCCGCCGTCAGTAATGTAGGGAATATCATCACGACAAAACTTCTTATCGGCAAAAGGGCCACCATCTCTGTGTCCTGTGCTACTTTTTGTATATAAGTTTTCATTACCTATACCGTCTTTGTAGTATTTATTTGTTCCAGCATACTTGGCTGTAGTATCATAGTCCATAGCAAAAGGAGGTAAATAACTCTGGTCTTTAATTGAAAAAGTCGCTGTTGCGAAACCGTTTCGTGTTGGAGGAACAATCACACCCGCACTCGTATCAGTTCCGCCTATAATTAATTGACCCGTTGGATTAGGAATATTAAATGTTGTAACAGTCGTGCCGTATCGTGTGCCTAATAATTGAAACAACAACGGGTAATCGGCTTTATTCAAAGCCCTTCCGTCAGCGGGGACAAAATTAGCCAATGTTTCTTTTAATGCTGTCTTACCAGCCCAATAAATAATACTTCCAACAGGACAAACATTATCATTACCTTGATAAAAGTTATTATCACTCATCTTATAGAATAACTACAGATTATTATATAAGAAAGATGTTGCTAAATTAATACAGTGGATTAGCGGGAATAACAAAACCCGAAAGCATGGGTGTATTATCAAACGGCACTTCTGTTCCACCACCTTGACCGTCAGCACGGATTGCGAGTGCTTGTTTCTGTGCCTTGTCGTCTGCTCGTTGGTTGAGTTGGTTAGTTTGTGAGGCGTAGGCTGCTGCTTGGGCTGCTTGTTCGTCAGCATATTGCTGTGCTTGTATGGCTACATTGTTTATATTTTTCCTTAAAGTTCCATCGGCATCATACAAAAGTGAGGACACTTTAATGATATAAGGGCAGGACATACCACCATATTGTATTCCATGTGTGCTGTCTGTAGTAATATCAGTAATACCCTTTTGGTTGCTATTCTTGAACTTGTAATCCGCACTGGTTAAACTAAAAGTTCCACTACCTTCTTTGGTGGTGTCTAATTTAACAATTTCAGGTGTATTAACCGCCAGACCGTCTGCTTTGTAATCATCGTAATCTCCTCGCACATTATAAGTAACACCACGAGCAAAACCAACCTGCTTTGTAGCGTAAGTAGTCGTGATATTCGCAGCACTCAAAGATGGTATATTAGTATCACGCAGTGTAAGTTCATCGTCAAATTGTATTTTAGCAGGGCTTACACCACCATCACCTCCCGCTTCAGTTTCATCACTTGGAAAAAGGTAATTACCAGATGTTAATTCTGGTAAGCAAAAACTACCAGTCGTAGTCGTTGTTAAACTAAAATTGTCGCCAATTGTCGCATACAATTCAGGGTAATCGGTTTTTACTAATTCTCTTCCATCACAATACAACCACGCAGAAGGTAATCTATTTGCTTGTTTTCCAAAGAAGGGTAATATCGTGCCTACTGGAGTAGGGAAGCCATCATTGCCTAAACTGTTATTCACACTCATTATATAATATAGTAGCATATTATATTTCAACTTGTCTTTCAAATGGATACGCATTTCCGTAATTTAATCGCAGTTCATCGCCTTTCTTGATTGCTTTGGTTTGCTTAATAGGCACTACATATCTGTCGTCCTTTCTGTATATTCGTTGATTACCAGTAAAACGAACATTCGCATTCCGCTTTGTTGTATCGGGGTGGTTCTTAAAAGAATTAATGTATCGTCCAGTAAAATTGCTCGGGTCTTTGCTGTCTAAATATTCCCTTTTATTTACTTGAAGCACATACGCAGAGAAAGGGTCAGGCTCGTGTGTAATCTCCTTCGCACTGTAGTAGGCAATAGGTTTCTTACTGCCTTTGTCTTTCTGCTTTAATGGAAAGTCTTTTGTAGCAAAGACACCCGTTCCAGCGTTAGGTATTTCACTATCTTTTAACTCTAAACCATCTATCAGTCGCAAATGCTGGAAGCAGTATGGGAAGCGGACACATGTATGTCGCTTACACCTCGTTCCCTTCTCGGTAATTGCTTTACATTGAGGGCATACCATATTCTATACATATTGGTGAGATATTATAGTTTCAACTCGCATCATATTTGCTGATAATTTAGATTATTTCTTCATCATACGGGAAATAATGTATCTTCTCAATATAGATTATATCAATGATATACAATATAGATTGAAATAGATTGTTTCAAACAATAATTTTAAAATTATTACTTATATCGCTATGATATAATCAATTCATATATGAAATAATCCAACTTTTTGATATTTTAGATTTTTTTCTTGACTTGAAATAATCTGAATGACGAAAAAATCTGAATGTAATCTGAATGAATAATCCCAATGACGGGTCACTTTTACAACTTCTGGAAAAAAATAATTTTTGGTGGAATATTTTTTTGTCGTCTTTTTTCTCGCATATGTTTTTCTGGAACTTTGTAACCCCTACGGGTCACCCGTTCATCGGGTCACCAATGTTATTAATCAATTATCAACTTAATAATTCATTAATAGTTCGTTTAATATGACTTGATAATCTTGAGATGTTCCACTGGAATATATAAGTGAGGCTTTTCGTCCCATGATGCTCC
>Ga0181416_1000549_pt1 | contig 9657 bp, 6 predicted proteins | sample 39SPOviralmetaG_FD_130141 | JGI IMG/M metagenome (GOLD analysis project Ga0181416, IMG submission 130141) | Marine viral communities from the oligotrophic San Pedro Time Series (SPOT) site, San Pedro Channel, CA, USA - 39 SPOT_SRF_2013-01-16 | ecosystem: Environmental > Aquatic > Marine > Strait... | reverse complement strand
TTCATAACTACCATGTTTGACATCAACTCCAGTTTGATGTGGTTGAACAATAAGTCTTGCTTTAATACCACTAGCTGTACCTGTTCTAATTGGAACTGAAGCTGTCTGGTCACCTGGACCACCTACATTTGTATAACTAGTTGATGGAGTTCCTGTATGAACATCTTGACCTAGTGTTCCTTTTTCGACTACTGAAACATTAGGTTGAAATGTAGTTAAAGATTTTTTTAAAATAGTAAAAGATGAACCATAAGTTCTAAAATTCTTTGAGTTAGCTATACCTCCTATACCTCCACCTCTACTTCCACCATTTGTTTGATAAGAGTTATATTTTGCAGAGTCTTGGGGAAATTTTGCATTAGTGATACCTTTCCATCCCCCTTGACCATTACACGCTAAGCAATGATTATCTATTGTTGTACAATCCATTTATACTATATAAACATAAATAAATTGAATTAAAAAAATAATTTATATATATTAATTAATAGATGAGAAATTGTCCGCATTGCGGAAAAAAGTTTAAAACAAACCCAGCATTACATAAACACATTATCCTTTGCCAGCTAGATAAAAATGAAGTTAAGAATAGTGTTGTTCCTACTCAAAAAGAAATGTGGGTAATTATACAAAAATTATATAAGGAAAATGAAATTCAAAAGAAAAAGATAGAAAAATTAGAACAAATAGTTAATAAAGATGTAAAAAAATTAAATATGGTAGATTGGTTAAATCAAAATGATAAAGGCGTAGATATTGATAGTTGGTTAAAAACCAATATAATAGTAACAATGGAAGATTTAAATACCATATTTATGACGGATTATACAAGAGGATTATCCAATATTTTATCAAATAATATAATTAATGGTGAAAATACACCCTTTCGGGCGTTTAGTCATAAAATTAAACAATTATATATTTATCAAAAGAACAAATGGAAAAAGAGCACAAAATCAGATATAATGAAAATATTTGATAGAATATCTTTGAATATTTTAAAACAAAGTAAAGAATATGATAAATCATTGAACAATAATGAAAAATTTGGACCAGATAACATGCAATATTTAAAAAATTGTGATAAAATTATGGTTGTAGATACAAGGAAAAAAGAAAAACACTATAGATATGTTGAAAGTTCAATAATAGGATTAATTAAAACAAATTTAAATGATATGGCAAAATTTAAATTCTATATATAATAGATTTAAATGTATATTTTATGTATAATATAATGAAAAAAACATTATATTGTATTAGACACGGTTATGCTTTACATAATAAATTATTTTGGGATATAGGCACAAGAGCATATGCTGAATATAGGGATACACCCTTACTTGAAGAAGGTTATAATCAGGCAAAAACATTAAATAAAACATGGAATGAAATAGACGATATTCAATTAGTTGTTGTATCGCCTTGTATTAGAACATTAGATACAGCTACTTTTGTATTTAAAAATAGAAATATTCCAATGATAGCAAAAGATTTTTTAATTGAATATCCATTAGGAGGACATGAAATATGTAATAAACGCAAAAATGTGGATGATTTAAGATATATGTATCCATATATAAATTTTGATATCTATGATAATGAATTAAAATGGACTGATGAAAAAGAAACGATTTCAAAATTAGAAAATAGAATTGAAGATATGTTAGATTGGATTGGAACTAGACGAGAAACAAGAATAGCTATAGTAAGTCATAGTTCTTTTATTGGACAATTTAAAGATAAAAAAATTGGTGATGAAAACAATGAACTTCGTCATTGTTATCCTTATAAAATAGAAGCAAATTATAGTTCATTAAAAAAATTTATTAGTATGAAGAAACTTACAGCGAATATGTAGTTTTAAATGTTTCGGGTGTCATTAGTGTTACTCCTAATTTTCTAGCTTTATCTGCTTTACCAGTATCATCGTCCATATCTTTGACTAATACTACAAATGTTTTTTTACTTACACTTGTGCCTAATTTGACACCTATTTTATCTAGTTTTTGTTGTAATTCTTTATCACGAAAACCAGTAATCACTATCTTTTTATTATACAATGGATGAGATTTATCCACATTTTTTACTACCACTTGGTTAAGTTTATCAGTTTGTTTTATTTCTTTCAAGAACTTAACAAATTTTGGAATATAAGGAACAAATAATTTTGCTGTCTTTTCTTTGAATCCGTCCAATTCAGCAATTTTATCTAATTTTGTTGTTTCATTATCCTTACTTGTAAGGATATCAGGATATTCATTCATAATTACGACCACTCTTTTTATTCCTAGTCCTCTACCAAATATATTTGATGCTCCCATAAGTTCTGGTAGACTTACCTTATCTAGTCTTTCATGGATAGAATTATAAATTTTTGTAGCCATTTTTTCTTTAAATCCATCAACCTTGAGGAAATCCTGTATAGTCATAGTCAATATTTCCGGTATAGTTTTATGCCCAGCATTCATAATTCTTTGAACATTTCCTCTACCTAATCCTACAACATCTAATTTATTAAAGAAGTCTTCAATTATTTTCAATCTAACGGTATCATTATCCTCAGCATTCAATAACACTAAGTCTTTTTTAGTAGAATTCCATTTATATTTATATTCTGATGGTGGCATTTTAATTGTTTTTGCTGGTTTAACAACTTTTTCTACTTTTGGAATAACATCTCCACTTCTCAAGATTTGAACTAATGCTCCTAACCCTATTTTATTTTTAATAACAAATTCAGCGTTATGAAGAGTTGCGTATTGAATAACAGCCCCACCTAGTTTTACCGGTTGAATTTGAACCTTTGGTTTTAAATAACCATCTTTACTTGGCGACCAAATAACATCTACCACTTTAGATTCAACAATTTGGTCATCTAATACAGTTTTAAACGCAAATGCATGTTTAGGATTTTTACTAGTTCTAGGGTATTTTTTATCATCTGCTACAATAACACCATCAATATCATAATCATAATTTTCACGCCAATCTATTAGATATTTTGATAAAATCTTTTTATTTATTTTCTTCATTTTTTTATGAATAACAGATATAATATTGAGTTTTTTAATCAATGCGAATTGTTGTCCAGGTGTCAAATGTGGTGTAATAACCTCATAACAAACAAAATCAATATCAGCCCATCTATCAGGCAATGAGTCTTTGGCGTTTGCCGTACCAGCAATCATATTTCTAACATTTGCAAATTTATGACTCCAATTCTCTTCAAATGTATCTTTTTTCATTAAAAGTTCACCTCTAATTTCAATACCTTTTTCTGTAGGTAACCCTAATAATTCAATAGCATGACTAATATCTTGACCCACCTTTCCATTACCTCTTGTAAATAATACGGGTTTATCACCCATTGTGCTATAACCAGCCGAAACTCCATCAACTTTCGCACTAATAATAAAAGGACCATTATATTCTCCTAACCAAACATTGATTTGTTGTTCTTTTTTAAATTTATTCATTGACCACATTTCAAAAGGAAGGTCCATTTTCTTTTTTTCAACTGCTACACTACACATTGTATGACCTTCTTGAATTGCTTCATTGTCTGGAAATTTTTCTTCAATAAACTCTTTTAAAATATCATATTCCTCATCATTCATAAGAGGCTTATTATTACAATAATAACCTTTATCAGCTGCTCTAATCATAGAACTTAATTCTTGTTCATTAAGTTCTTCCAATTGAGATTGACCTACTTTTAAGAACTCTTTAATAAATCGCTTTCCTTGTCTAATTTCGGCCCCTGAGTTCTTTTTTTTTAGTGTCTTTTTTTTTATTTTACTTTTATCTATTTTCTTAGTCACCTTCTTATTTTGTCCAGGATATGTTTCTTGCCAAAATGTTTTTAATGGAGCAACATCTTCAATGAGAACAACAGCATTTCCATCTTTTCTTTCAGTTGGTCCTTTGTAAACCATACCCATAAAATCAAATACCGACTTTTCAGTAGGAAAATATCTTTCAAGTTTATCCCCTTTTTTACCCTTTTCCATTTTATATAAACCATGTTCATTCATTGAATATCCTATATCTAATGCTCTTTTTCTCATTACAGTATTAAACGCCTTGCTTCCTGTAAAATATAATAAGGCAAATGCCAATTCTTTATGTTTTGTAAACATAAAATCAATTCGTCTTGCGGGTTTGCGGCGCAACTGACTCACTCCTAGACTTTTTGAATTCCCTCTAGATAAAACTTCAATTAAAATTTTCCTTTCAATAAGAGCATCTATAAATTTATTAAATACTCCAGCATCATCATTTGGGTCACTAATACAAATATCAATATCTCCAGAATCTTTAGAACCACGTCTATACGAACCCATAATTTGAAATGTGCTATCCTTATTTTTTACTTTATCAAAGATTTTTTTCAATTCTTTTTCATATGTATCAATTTCCTTTCGTGGAATTCTTTTAAGAATATCCTCATAATATTTCAATCCTTTCTTTTGAACATCATTTAATAATTCATCTTGTTTCTCTCTCAGTTCAGCAATCGTGGTAACTTTATGTTTTTTAACTAATTCTTCAGCCTTTTTAGGACCAATACCATATACCTCTGTAAATATGAATACTGGGTTATTCTTTGCTTTTTCTAATACAGCTAATGTTCCAGTATCTACATACTCTTGAAGTTTTTGTAAGGTAGTATCGCCTATACCTTTTTGTCCTTTAAGGTCTTCAACCTTTTTAATTGGATTTTTGTATAATATTATAGCTTCTTTAGCTTTAGAATATGCTCTTGCTCTAAAATGTTGTCCCTTCTTAGTCATAAGGGATTCAAGTTGTTCTAATACTTTGACAAATTGTGTATTCATACTTGGCATATCTGTTGGTTTATGTTTAATTGATTTATTAATAGATTTAGATTTTTCAATTTTCGATGGCAGCCTTAGTTTTTTCTTGAGTTTTTTAATCCTTAAAGTTCCTCTTTTTCTTACTTTACTTTTATCTATTTTTCTTTTTTTTAAAACCAAGGTTCCTTTCTTTTTAACCTTACTTTTATCTACTTTCCTTTTAAGTGTCTTTTTTTTAGTGCTTTTTTTAACACAATATCCTTTTTTTTTCAATGTTCTCCTAGGCATCGAAATTTCAGTAGCACATATATCACCTTTAGGTGTTGTAATACATTTATCATGTGTTTTCCATTTATACATAAATGGAAATATACAAGGACCTTCTTTGATTTTTTTATTTTTTTCTAATTTTCCTTTGTTATTGACATTATTTCCATACATAATGGACATTATATACATTATGTATCTATTTTTCCTCAAAATACAACTTTAAAAATTGACCATTTTTTTCAAATAATTGGTCTAAATATTTTGTAGGTGATTCTTTCTTTTCTTTTTTACGTTTTTCTCTAATAACTACATCTGTAATTGGTCTTATTTTTTGTTCAGGTAATTCTGGAGTTTTAATATCCATGATATAAATATAATATAAAATAAATATATGATGAAAGGCGGAAATCCAATAATGTTTAGTAGAGGTATTCAAATAACAAATATTAATAGAGATATACAAAAAAGAGAATATGAAGCAATATATGATGGTAATAAAAGTAAAATGTTATTAAATGATGGTAATCAAAAACATTTAATTATAGCAGAAGACAACGATATTCAAAATTTGTTTAATCAAAAATCTAGCAAACAAAATATAGAAACAAAATTAAAATTATTATTAAATAAACCAAAAAAAATAAAAAGAAAAAAAAGAAGAAAGAAGAGAACAAAAAAAATACGATTTAAAATACCTAGTAAAAAAAAGAAAATACATTATACTGTTAGAAAAAGGACTCCATCAAAATCTAAATCAAGAAAATCTCCTTCAAAAAAGAAAACTCCATCTAAATCAAGGAAAAAATCACTATCTAAAAAATCTACAATACAGAAATTATTACCTGAAAAGCTTTTGAAAACAATAATTTAATTTTTCTTTAATATTGTCTTAAATATTATAGAATCCTGTTTATATAACTTATGTTGTCTTCGTAAATTAATATATTTTTCAGCGAATTCTTTTTCCATCATATTCAAATATTTTTTAGAAGCATATATAAGTTTAAATAATCCCTTATCTAATCCAACTGATTCAACACTTATATTTTTAAATTTTTTGGAATAATTTATAAATTCTGATAATAATTCGTCATTTTCAGTAAATAAAAAGGTTAAAATACAATGATTCCTATAAACAGTTCTATTTTTACCAAAATGTTCATACATTGTATAATAATCTTCAACTTTACATTCTTCAGCTTTGGTTACAAGTAGTTTTTTTATTTCACTTAAATTTGTAACTTTTTTTAAATTTATAGAAAGTTCTATTTGATATGTCATTTGATATGGATAAATATTATATTATTACTATAATATTTAATTATAATAATTTTATTACTACAATTATGTAAGTATAAATTAACAAAAAAGTATATTAATTCATAAATAAGTATAATTAATTAATTTATTATTACCAATTATATATATATACATGTCAACAAATTGGAAAGATATTGGAAAAAACTCTGGTAATATGCAACATTATAGAAATGTTAAAACAAATAAATTAGATTATGAAAAAGGTAAATGGGACTCTATATATGATATTTCTGGTAATAAAAAAAAAGGGTATACTTTTGATATTTGTGGAGAAAATGTAGTAGTAGGAATTGGTACCTCAAAACCATTTAGTAGATTATCATTAGGTACTTCTTCAACTAGTGGAGAATTTAATCCAAATGATACTGGTCAATTAGCAGCAATAGCTGTAAACGAAACATCAACCGGTGGTAAATTTAAAGGATTTATTTATGATAGTAAACTGGCAAATTGGGAAAATGCTGGTTTAACTCACAATGGGTTAAGAATATTATCTACTGATAAAGATTCTTTTGATATGAATGATATTAGTTCGGGAAAAATAATTATAGGCACCGATAATGTAGTTACTATTGGTGGCGAACCTTCTCAGGGTAATAATGATATCGGAGGAAATATACGAGGAAAAGCTATAGTAGATGCATATGATGGAAATTCACAAATTGTTTTAGATGTAAAAGGAAGTCTAAAAACAAATGGTTACATTAATTTTTATAATTTTAATAATGGTACTGAAAAACCCGATGGTAATTTTTGGAATAAATCCGGTGCTTCATTTACAAATATTCCAAGAGGTTCGTTATGGATAAGTCCTGGCGGAGGTCAGGATGGTACAGAAGGTCTATATTTTAAAGACAGTAATGACAATGCTGTCTATATAGACCCTACTGGTAGTGGTAGCACTGCTAGTACCGCAGGTGCATTTGATGCTAGTTTTTCTAGTGTTCCACCTTTCATCATTCAAAAAGCAAAAGACAGTTCATCTCAAAAATCTGGAGGAGTTAATGTGAAAATAGATGGAGCCGAAAAAGACACACCTGATGATGGTAATGATTTTAATAATTTATTAACAATTACTAGTGGAAATTTAGCCATTTGTGGTGTTTCTGGGGAATTAAAAGCTTGGCCAACAGCCGGCTCGCCTTTATTATCAAACAATTTTATTGGAAACATTGAAGCAGGAATACCACTTGCTACTGATGTTAGTGGAGGATTATTGTGGGTACAAAGACAAGTCGCAATAGGGCCCAATAAATATGATAAAAATTGGAGTGTTATTGATATGCAAACTGTTCCTCAGGCTGCTGCTCTAATGTCTTATAATCAACTGGACGATGATATAACATCAAGCGCGCAAATGAAACCAATGAAAGCCACAAACGCTTTAATTCTTATGAATAAAAAACCCCAAGATGACGGAAATAGTCAAGCTATTATAGGAAATAAACATGATTGTTCTAATAGTATTATAATTGGAAATTCTTTTACTGAAATAAACACCCCAAATTCATTGATTTCTAATATGAAAATTACTGGTAGTGGTAGTCAAACAATTAACGATGATAAAGGTTATAATATTGTTTTTGGAGCGAACAGTCTTAAATATTCTCCGTTTACAATTATGGTTGGAAATAATAATACTATTGATAACAGTAATAATAGTACAGCCAATGATTTGACTAATGGGGGTGGTAATTTAATAATGGGTAATAGTAATATAATTGATAATTCAGGAGAAACTATGAATAACGTTAATGTTGTTATTGGTATAACAAACCAAGTTGGTTCTGGCGAACAAAATTTGATTCTTGGTACATCAAATCAAAATTTTGGCAGTCATAATATATTATTTGGTAGTAATAATACAAATGGTCTTAAATATCAAACTGCATTCGATAAAGAAATCGGAAAAGACTTTTCTGGAAATTATTCTTTTATTTACGGCAATAACAATAAAGTTTTTGTTCCCCAAAATAAAACACTCGAAGGAGTTTTTATAGCAGGTAATAATAATACACTTGATGTATCTGGCAGTTCATATGTGAACAAAGATAGAGGATATGTATTATTAGGTTCTTATGCAGGAATTTCAGGAGAAAACCCAGCCAGTCCCCATACCTCAGGAAGTGTTATTATTGAAGATTTGTCAAATATTAAATTTGCGTTTGGAACAGAAGAAATGTATAATGCAAGAAATACTACTGATAAAGCTAAATACGGTGGAAATGTTTTTACAGTTGATGCTTCAGGGAATACGCGCATATATGGTAACTTAATTGTTGATGGTTCTAATGTTGTTTTCAGAACAGAATATCTTGATGTAAGTGATAATAATTTATCTTTAAATTATCCTGGAACAACAGGTCCTCAGGAAGGAGGTGGAATTACTATAATGGGTGCTACTACTAACGATAATAAAGTATTTAGTTGGACTGCTAACGGACCACACGGTTCAACTGATTGTTGGAATACAAATAATTCTGATATTTCTACCAATAGAATTTTTGCTATGGATATTAGTTGTCAAGATATTAGTTGCGTTGATATTAGTGCTCAACATGTATTTTTTACTGGAGATATGAATGTTAACGATATTCATGCTATGGATATTAGTTGTGCTGATATTAGTTGTGCGGATATTAGTTGTGTTGATATTAGTGCTAGTAATTTTTATGGAAATATATATACGACTACAGGGCACAGTCAATTTAATGATATTAGTGCGAATGATATTAGTTGTGTTGATATTAGTGGTGTAAATGGGTTTTTCACAGGTGATTTAAGTTGTAATGGTAAATTAACAGTAGGCGGTTTAATTGACCCGACTGGATTGGTTTTAGATGACCAATCTAATGCTCCAGCAGGATTTTCATCTGGAGCCAATAAATCATTACTATATAGTAAAACAAATAAATTACATTTTGTAGGAACCAATGGAACAGATTCTAATATAGCAACAGAAGGATATGTTAGTAGTCAAGTCAGTGGCGGAGGAGGTGCTAGTGCTACGGCTACTAGATTAACGATTGGTAGCGATTCAACAAATGCTGATACTAGACATCTTTTATTTGCTGGTTCTACAGGAGGTTTTCAAGATGTTTCAGGTGCGACGAACCTTAGATGCAATCCTTCCAATGGTAAAATAATAGCGACAACATTTAGCGATGGCACAGCTAGTTTAACTGGGGGTGCTATATCCGGATTAACCACAGCTTTAACAGTAGGTCAAGGTGGAACAGGATCAACA
>Ga0181416_1000544_pt1 | contig 9701 bp, 14 predicted proteins | sample 39SPOviralmetaG_FD_130141 | JGI IMG/M metagenome (GOLD analysis project Ga0181416, IMG submission 130141) | Marine viral communities from the oligotrophic San Pedro Time Series (SPOT) site, San Pedro Channel, CA, USA - 39 SPOT_SRF_2013-01-16 | ecosystem: Environmental > Aquatic > Marine > Strait... | reverse complement strand
GTTAATGATGTCTAAAAGTAATAGTGAAGATAATATTAGTGAATCGTTTATGAGTGACTCTGACTCTGAGCAAGAGTAGATCTTAATTCAGTAAACATCTTTTCATAGAAGTCTTTTGCTTCAAATGTTTTATTTAGCATACGCATGGTTTTATCAAGTTGTGTCTTGGTTTCATCGCATAGTGATTCCCATTTTTGTGCTTTTTCCTTCAACTCACCATAGTGATAATGTGAATGACTTAATTCTGCCAATAACTCGTCCTTTTCATTTTGAAACACTTGTTGTTGTTCCTTAATATGTTCTTTTAACTTTTTATTTTCTTCCCGATAACATCTACCTAGTTGTGTAATGTCATCCCCTACGTCAATTTCCTTTTTCAATTGTTCTTTTAACTTTTTATTTTCCAAAGTAATGTGATGAATATGGTCAATAAACTTATTCATTCCAGGGATCAGTTCGTTATCTTTCAATGCTTCAATTTCACTCATATTATTCTAGTTATTAATCTAATAATATGCTTAAATAGTTTTCCAAGGATTTTTTGTGAACTTACCTATCCAATCTTCTTGCTTACTAATAAGGGATATGTGTTCTTTTTCATAGCAGTAGGATAATTTTGGTATATGTATTTTGAAATGTTGAGTATCCTTTCTACGAATAAATTTTGATAAGGCAAAATCAATTTGGACTGGATTACGTGTGCTAAAATTATCATATACATTTTTTAAGATATGCCTTTTGAAGTATACACCTTGTGTTCCTACAATATGAACATTATTAATACCTCTGTAACCAAACCATACTATATCATTTTGTTTGAATGGTAAATCATCTAATGACTTACCTAATCTAACATCATCTTCAAATATGATACAATCATCTCCAGACTGTATACATTTAGGTAATACAAACTCTACCCAGTTATGTATGATAACTGATGAAAGGGTATACTTATAATTATCAATCTTATGACCTACAATGATTTCAGCATCTATATCCCAATCATAGGATAATATATACTTGGTTTGTAACGCAAAATCAAAATTGTCTTCGTATGTCAAAATAAAATACTTCATTGTCGTGTTTAAATAAATAAATAAAAATATTATCCTAAATAAATGAACATATACGTTATTAATGCTTATCCTGAACGAGCAGACAAGTATGACAATCGTTATATTATGTTTGATGCTATTTGGTGGGAAAGTCTATCGGAGGAAGATACTAAAAGACTTAATTTCAGGCACAATTGTAAGATGCCCCTGCGAAAGAAGATCACAGCATGTTGCTTATCCCATCTTGGTATGATACAAAAAATAATAGATGAAGACTTACGTAATGTTCTGGTATTAGAAGATGATTGTATTGTTGAAGATCACCAGTATGCTTTTGAACAGACAAGGTATTGTAGCGGATTTACTTACTTTGGTGGACAGATTAACTCTACACTTGTAAAGGACTACAATACATTTCCTAGAACCAAGAAACCTAAAATACAGAACTCACTTAATATGAATATAATCAATCCAAAAAAGATAGATACAAATGAGTATAGAATAACACACGCATGTGCTTATTATATACCAAATAAAGAAGTCGCGCAAGAAATACTTGACGCTATTAATACGCATTACAAAGATAAGAAATATAGGGCAATAGATGTAATGTTCTGGGAACTACAAAAAAAAGGTATTATTACTGACTTTATCTATCCTGCTGCTGCTACACTACATATTCAAGATGCTAAAAAGGGATTTACCTATTCTACCTATAAACTAGATGACAACCAACTACACTATTAGCAAGCGCCCGCCTTCGCACATACCTCCATGACGTGGGCACTTTCTTCATCATACTCTATGACAGGTAACCACTTCACCTTGCGCAACTTTTCCATACCGTCATCGTCAACGTTTGTAAAGAATTCATCCCACCCACCATCATAGTCATCATTTATGACATCCGTCACCGTCTGGATCTGCGACTTGAGGTCATTGATCTTGATGCGCAGGTCCTTGATCTTCTTGTTCAACCGAGTTACAGAAGTCATCGCATTCTTCTGTAGTTCCTTGACCTTTGCCTCGTTTTGCCGCCGCTCCCACTCTGAAATGACTGCTTGCCTAGACACCTCCTCATGATCCAACCCCTCCAAGATCTCCATGTGCTGTTCGCAGAAAGTGTGGAAGTCCATGTGCGATGTGTTGATACTCGTAATATACTCTTGTAATGCTCTTGTTTGTTTTGATACTTTCTTTGAAAAGCAACTTTCAAATTTTAGGAAAAGACTACTTGAACCCGAACCTTTTCTTGTAAGATGCTATATTTTCCCTTCTGCTCGTGCTATTGCCCCATAGTATATACCACGATAAGTAACCTGCTCTTGTGGGATCACCTGTTTGAAGGTCCTTTTTGTGACGCGACCTATACCTCGTCCTTTGTTCCTTGTTCTTTGTAATAGTGTAGTCATCCATGTTTTTTGCTCCAAATGATATAGTTTTAGTCCTACCGCCTTTTGTGTTGCTAAATACCGCATCAAGTTTCTTCTTTGGATTACTACTCGTTTTGATGATAACCTTGTCATACTTCTTTACCATTATTTATGTAATGTAACATTTAAATCATTTACTCCAAATTTGAAAGTTGTTATGTAAGAAAAGGTAATAACACAATATATCGCAAGATGCCGCGAAAATCATCTGAGTTGAGGGGAAAGGAACCGTCCTCCAATGCGCGAAAATCATCTGAGTTGAGGGGAAAGGAACCGTCCTCCAATGCGCGAAAATCATCTGAGTTGGAGTAGTCTACATCCTAGGTTGATTACCCTGTTGTCCTTGTAGTAGTTCTTGTAATACGTTAAATGTAACTTGTTTTTGTTTTACGACCTTAAATAGAATAGTATTTTGTTCATTAGTATTTGCTAGTGAACCATCTGGATCATTAATGCTACATGAAATAGATGCGAGTCTTAATGGTTTGGTAATGGTAAACACTAATGAACTATCTTGTTGAAAGTAGAAGTCCCCATCTCCATTCATCTTATCAATGATAGCGATAATAGGCATAACTGTATTATTTTTTTTACCTCCAATAAATGGGTTATCTTCCAGTATATTTGACCTGACAGTGTAGTAACCTCTTATCATACGAGTTGGTAAGTTATCTGCGATTAACTGGATGCTGGTTGTTTTCTGTATGATTTCAGGTAGATATGCGACTGTGGGAATACCAACTGGTGGAAAGAATGAAGTTTCTTGATGGGACTGGATAGTTCCCGCCCTTGGTATCATAGTGTTATAAAAAGGTGCTTTAAAGAAGTTTTGAATTTGTATTTTTGTATCCCCTTCATCTACCTCTGAATTAGTAGTAAGAACTGAAAGTAAGTTAGCATTACCTTTTTGTATCCTGTCTAATCTTGTATTAGTTGGATTATGGAATTGTTTGTAACTAAATCCAAGTCTTGACCAGAATGAACCTTCCCATTCATCTTCAGTTAAATTGAAATCTTCAATGAATATACCACATGGAGCATCGTATATCTGCCATGGAGAAAGTTTTGAGTTAAATGAAGGAACTTCAAAAAGGTTTGCTGCCACATGTGAACCATTTCTGTATGCTCCTCTGAAACCTGTATAAGGCATTCTAACAGGTGTCCAGTCTTGGAATTGCTCTACTGGATTGATTTTATAGACTACATCGCCAGCACTATCAACAGAATCAATGGGCGCAATAGCACCCGTGCTCCAAGGAACATTTGATCTCGCATCATTACCTCTATTGAGTGCTGTGTGTAAGTCACTAAATGAAAAATGTGTTCCATCCCAATTTAGTTTTGGGGAGTCTGCTCCCACATATAACTGTGAAAGATGTGCGGAACTAATCTTATAATCTCCACCTGCTGTGTGACTATCAATCATTGACTGATTTGGGTATACTACACCACTACTAATCGTTGAAGCATTTACATTAAATGAGTTAGGTTTGATGGTATGACCAGAATGTGGTAATATCCAGCAGTTCCCCATTGAATTGAAATGTAAATCAAAACCTACCTTTCTACCTTGTTCTACGGCAACACCTGAATCATTAAATAAATAATCGGCAAATATAGGACTTAATACACCATTATCTTCCGTTATTTTAACTTTGAGGTAATCTATCTTATCACCCGAACCATTTGTAATTGTCTCTTTGGCGAAACAACCATATGTAAGTTCATTAAGATCGTCATCTGGACTATCATAGTATTGATCCCTCTGAGCATCATCATAAACAAATGGAACTAATACTGCTCCCAATTGTTGTGGGGTCGTATTGGATCTCCATCCTGGTTGTATGTATCCTCCCCAACCTAATTGTGCTTTTAAACCTGTTGTGTCAGCAGGATCAAGAGTGGTGCTGCCATTTGTGTTTCTATTCATATGAAAGAACCTACATGTGTTAATATTATCATCATCATTAAATGGTGTGCGACTATCTTGTATTATGTCAAATAATTCAGGATATTTCTCTTGCGCTCTTATAAAATCCCTGAACTTATCAATATACTCTTTTTCATATAAAATACTTGTAACCATATACTTGCTAGCAAGATTGATTTCTTGTTTTAGTTCTGCTCCAAGGATACCTCTATCTGTATCACCCGATAAATTAATCAATCTTCCTGTTTCATATATTTCAGGGCGTAGACACGCGACTATATGGTATTGATTTAACCAATGATAACCGGAACCATTGTTGGGGGAAGCACCTCCATTGATGTAATGACCGAAATCTGTATTAATAGTTTCTGTATAATTCCAAGCAACATTAAATGGTTTATAAGTTTCTGTTGTGTATGTCTTGAATTGTTTAATTGGAAAACCAACTCTTTTATTATTGTATGATAAATCTGCGGCAACTCTTGTTTGAAATGTTTTCTCTTCAAGGACATCTTGTAGTTTCCTAGTAACATCTGTTGCTATGTAATCAGGTGAATTGAACCCGCTATCAACTTGTATCTCTTTGAGTTCGGTGTATTTATGATATACAGCATTTTCAGGATCTCTCAAGTATCTTTCAGGTAGATTACCACTGGCACTTGCTTCGCTATAATATGAATTATCCCTAATCATAAGAGTATATCTACGACCATTGTTTAATTGATCACTATATGAGTATCTGTTATCCGCATATTGTTGGAAGTCATCAAAATATTGGTATGGATCGGCATATGTATTGGCGCTAGTTCCCTGACTAGCATTGAATGGATCCCATAATGATCTACCACTATCTGATGTGGATGTAGAACCAACACCAATATCTGCCTGAGTATAATTTGTAGATGTAGGGGATAAGTTAGGTCTCCACCAAAATCTTCTTGGTAATTGTATGTAATTGTGTCCATCAGCAGTAATGTAATAACTTATCTTAAATACAGCAGTATCGTCCCTCATATCAACATCCTTGGAAGATACATTAGTAGATAGGTATGTATTACCCACAGGTAAATCTTCACAAGCATTACCTAATGATTTAGTCTCAATAAAATTAAAAGTCTTCTTGAAACCTAATGATTCGCCTTTGATTTCAATACTTTGGGATTGACCTGCTCCTCTTTCACTGACCATCGCACCATGTAATGATATTTGGTCTCCTGGATCTAAATGAATAATATCTGTAAGGTTATTAGTCCACAACGCGGGGTTTTCATGATTACCTGATAGTGCCTCCTCACTATGTAGTCTCGCACACTCAATTATACGAGTATCTGTATAAGAGTTCATTTACTTATAGTAGGTTTTTTTTATTTAGGATAATTTTTTTGTATGTAAATGTAAATGTCAAGTTACGGAGATGATTCAGCACCAGAAACAGAACCAGCGCCCGCACCAGCACCAAAACAAAAACGATCATCTACAAAGATGACTGATAAACAGAAAACAGATTTAAATAAGCATATGGCGAAGCACAAGAAGGCAGGTATGTCTTTATCTGAACAGAAGTCGCATCGTATGAAGATGATGGGTCGTATGCGAAAGGGAATGACGATTACAAAGGCACACAACGATATTAAGAAATCGCAGAAATAAAATGTTGTCTAAATAAAATGTTCATTGAATTGAAGAAAAATACTTATGATGAATTAATAGACTTACTTAAATCACTTGAAAAGTTTGAATTAATAAAGTCGCTTGAAAAGGGAGCGGACGATGACTATGTCCCTCCTGTAACAAATAAAAAAGAAATTTATTCAGAGGACGAAGGTTCTGCTGAAGAAGAATCATTATCTGGTGTCACTGTTGACAAGAATGGATTTTGGTCTCTGAAGTAGTCCCTGTTAATCAGTGTCTCCATCCTTCCTGGATACTTAAACATAAAATCTTGTAACCTGTTCTGCTTTTTGTAATAGTAATAAGAAGATCTTGCCCTATTGAATTCGGCATCTTCTTTATACCTTTCCCTAAATTCATGCTTGTGTTTATGGTAGTAAGTCTTGGCATTTGTTCTGTTACGTTGTTTCCAATCATCTGTATCCTTAATCTTTTCATAGTTGTCCTTTACTCTTTTCCTCTGCTTCTTGTATTGTGTTAGTATGTTGGCGAGTTCCTCATCGGTATACAAGTGTAATTCATCCATATTATAATATATCTTATATTATTATTATATTTAAATAAACGCATCATTTCTTTCCAATCAAAATCTTTCTTTGGTTGGGTTTCATTCCAGCGAACGCACTTTTAACTTCACTCCTTACATCTCCTTCATCATCATCTGTATTTTTAAATAGATGAACTACTATGGGACCATCTCTCACCCAGTCTTTTTCAGTTGATTTAAAACCAGTCCAACCATCTTCCTTAAGTTGGTCCATTATAATAGGATCAAAACCATCTTTTTCAATGGTTGCTATTTTTAGAATGTATTGGGATTCACCTGACTTTGGTTTTTGAATGTTAGCGATCTTGATCAGTTTCCTTGATTTAGGTTCTTGCTTCTTGGGTGGTGGTTTAGGTTTCGGAGCATCTCCAATAGATTTAGGTTTACTTCTAACGGGAACACTCTTCTGTTTTGAAAGGGTATTTTGCTTTTTGGGTGTGGGAACACTCTTCTGTTTAGTAAGTGCTATTTTTCTTGAAGGTTTATCTGTGGAATATCCATTCCTTTCCAATGATTCGCGGATTTCACTCACCTTACCTGATAAATATACATCTTTGTGTTTCTTGTTCAAATTGTTACTTCTTATAAAATCTAACATCTCTTGCTTATTCATCAATCGCTTCTTCAAACCTTTTATAACTTCCTTGGTTGACATTTATATATACAAATAAAATTATCCTACATTGAAATTACAGTTTTTACAGAGTATGTTCCTCACATTAATATCATCTGTAATAGTATGATCATGGTCAAGGCATTTCTGTGCTGAACCATTATTCATAGTAAGACAACACTTACATCTATCACAATGTGTGGTTTGTATATATATATCATGTAGAAGTTCATAATCATGAAATATTATACCTCTTGCTTTCCATTGACTAATCCTACGTCTGTCCCTGTGCTTTTCCCTATATCGTTTATGTTTTGCTTTTACTTTATCGGGATTATCCAGTTGCCACATCCTATTCCGCTGTTTCTGTATCTCCCTCTGTTTGTGTGTTAGAACCATTACATACATTATTATCGTCCTCTACCTTTAAATCAAGTATCGTATTTAAAATATTGATTAAGTCTTCATGTATCTGAACATCTATTTTATTTTCCTCTTTGGCGAATTGTAACTTCTCCACCGAGTTACTAGAATGCTGAATACATAACATTACTGCTCTAATATCTGTAAATCCAACTGATTTATCATGTCCATCAAACATCTTCTTTCCTTCACCATATCCTTGAGTGGCGAAACCACCCGATGCTTTGAACCACTTTTTGGTCATAAGCATCGTGCCCTCATGAAGTTGTCTTGCCTGTCTACCACAGTCAATCATATGAACATCAAAGTTCTTATCTGTCATACAGAACAACATACAATCTGTGCCAACACAACCAAACTTGCCTTCCTTCATTATCTTATACGAGTGTTCTATATACGTGGGCATGTATACATCATCATCATCCATGAAACATACTATCTTTGTATCTGCTTTTTTAACAAGATTATTTCGTTTGGTGCCGATGCTTCTTCGTTGTTTTGATTTCATATACTGAACTGGAATGGGATGTAATGCCCTTCTAACTTGATCTATATCACTTATGAATGGTTCATCGCCGTCGTCATCTATGATTAGTTTTAACTTTTGGTGGGGATACGACTGCGCATTTACATTCATAAGAAATAAAGGTAAAAACTTTGATCTATTGTAAGTGGGAACACAAATCGTTATTTCAGGTAAATCTTCCATTTACAATATGATAATTTTATTAATTTATAAAATAAACTCACCAGAACCAACCTTTGGAAACTGCTACATCGCTCTGGGATTTTGGTTTGACATATTCATTACCTAAATCATCCTTGATGCCTTCGCGGATCTCCACCTTCCTTACATAAGTTTTCATATGGGATATGTCTTTCTTTATACTTTGAATATCAGCACTCATCAACTTTATTAATTCAATAACTTCATCAATTGGTTTCTTGGATAACGGATCACTCATATTAATATATGCTTCAAAAATATATGGGATGAGAAAATTATGTGTTTAAATATTAAAATAAATATATGCCAACTAACAAAGAACGATACAATAAAAAATATGGATTTAAGAAAGATACAGAACACAGTAAACAGGATATATCAAAACGCACTGGCATACCTATGCGAATCCTCAATCAAGTATATTCACGAGGGAGCGCTGCTCGTAGGAATAATCCAAGCAGTGTCAGGCAGGTTGGCACAGGTAAGAAAGTCGGTGGAACATCCCTCAAAGGGAAAATGAGCGCCAATCAATGGTCTATGGGACGCATATATTCATTCGTTATGAAACAATCTGGAACGTGGGGTAAAGCAGATAAAGATTTAGCAGATAAGGTTCGTAAATTAAAAATCAAAGGATATAGTAAATGAACGATTTAAAAACGCCAAGACCTATGCCTGAAGATATTGAAGATTGGTCTCCTGAAATAGAAGAACTATTAAGTGAGTGGGGTGAAATAGCATTATGTTATCAATATTTACATAATTACTCTCAACGTAAATACAAGAAGAAATATCATCATTTACAGATACCTATTATTGTGTTATCAACTCTTACAGGAGTAGGTAACTTCGCCGTAGATAGTTACATACCAACGGATTTTCAACATGGGTTCACAGCAGTAGTTGGTGGATTTAATATCTTTTGTGGGATACTAGGAACATTATTATCATTTTTAAGATACAGTGAAATCTATGAGGGACATAGAATATCCGCATTAGCGTGGAGTAAATTGGGTAGAGCAATTGAAATAGAATTATCCTTACATGATAAAAAACGAAAACCTTGTAGGGACTTCTTAAAGGTATGTAGGAGCGAGTATGATAATCTATTAGAAAGTTCCCCTAATATTGATCTTGATATAATCACAATGTTTAATAAGAAGTTTGATGGTAAATATGATAATGTTCGTAAACCACTCATATGTAACGGATTAAAAGAAATAAAACCATATACAGATCCTGTAATGGATAAAAAAAATGATAATGAACCTATACTACCTAAAGAACCTAGTGTAACTATTG
>Ga0181416_1000541_pt1 | contig 9729 bp, 10 predicted proteins | sample 39SPOviralmetaG_FD_130141 | JGI IMG/M metagenome (GOLD analysis project Ga0181416, IMG submission 130141) | Marine viral communities from the oligotrophic San Pedro Time Series (SPOT) site, San Pedro Channel, CA, USA - 39 SPOT_SRF_2013-01-16 | ecosystem: Environmental > Aquatic > Marine > Strait... | reverse complement strand
CCTCTAAATTTAGATTTCTCATTTATTTTATTTTTATTTACACTACTAACCATAGCAATCATAACATAGTTGTCTATAATATATTTTACTAATAACACTTAAATATAGATTCGTATTTATATAAAATGGAAGAATATAATGAACAGTTCAAAATAGTTAGACGTAAAGTAGAGAAGGCAATTGAAAAAGGAGTTAGTATTGTAATTTGTGGTCCTGAGTTTAGTGGAAAAACACATATAAGAAATATATTAGATATTTCATTACGACAGAATGATTACACTGTATATTATGGAGTAGACCACTACAAACAATATAATAAGTTTCATGGGAAAACATATACAGATGACAAATTTTGGATTGAAGCGATTAACAATAATGCGTTAAGTGATATATTGAATCATTACGAATATATAGAAACGACTTTGCAGTATCCAGACATGTGTAAATAAATGATATAGATATTTAATATAAGTAATATTATATATCTATGAATAATTGTAGCAAAATAAATTTAGAAATTTTCTCTAAAGAGCATTACACCTATATAAATCAAATATTTGGAGATGAAACAATTCGTGAAATAATAAAAGAAATGTATACACCCAGGGATTGGTATTTTGTAGTAGAAGATGCAACTGAAGAATTTGAATATTCTAATCATCACGTATTAGAAAAAAAAGGGAAAAATGGAGAAATCATAAAATGGTGCAGTGTAGACGAAGGATATCAAAATACAAATATCAACAAAAATGACACATTATGTCAAAGTTATACGCTATTAAAGTATTTGAATAAACCTATTGAAAAAAATATGAAAAAACGACAAATGGAAATGATAAAGATGTATAAAAATATAATAAAGCGAGATTATTTTAAAAATGAACTTCGCGGAATGGTAGAAATAATGAAACGAAAAATAAAAAGAACAAGAAAAAAGGATAATCCTGCGTTATGGAAAGATTATACATATGATAAGCCCGAACCATATTTGAACAAGGATTTTAATGCATTGTATGGTGAAATACAGAGTGTGTTGGAAAAATGGGAAAAATACGGGTATTTATATTTCATCAAAGATGGAACATGTCCAAAGAAAAAATAATGTAGTTTATTTTAGGTCTTAATATGATATTATTTTTGATATCATATTATTTATATATTCCAATAAAAAACATTGAAGTTTTTTGTTTTTATGCTTAGGTGATTGAGTAATTATTGTGCTTTTTCTATTGTTTCATTATTTTTATTTGTGATTAGTATTGTGCTATTTTTATTTTCATTATTTTGTGCTATTTTTATTAGTATTATATAAATTTTATGCTGGTGCTGCCTTCTTCTTGACAACCTTCTTCTTAGGGGCTGGTGCTGCCTCCTCTTCAACTGGTGTTGCCTTCTTGACAACCTTCTTCTTAGGAGCTGGTGCTGGGGCTACTTCCTCTTCCTCTTCCTCCTCATCACTATCTTCAACATTAGTATCAACAGTTGCTGGAGTTGTGGCTGGTAGAGGAGTACCTTCCTCATCATCTTCTGCATTTGCCTGAACAGGTGTGTCCATTTGCTTAATTTCATCAGCAGATAGCTGAATATGGCATTTACCAAACACACTAACTACCTCACGGGGCTTAACTACACATTGGTTTACCTTCCAAGTAACTCCCCACCCCTTACCGCCAAACCATAGACCGCCACATTGTAGAACTGCTGCAACTTGACTCTGCTTAGGAACAAAATCCATTGGAGTCATATTCTCATTATCACAAGGAAATAGCAAATTATTCTGGGTATCATATACCTCAACACCCCACTTGCTATTGTAGTTTGGTACACGTGCACGAATAGAAGGTGACTTAGAGAGGTCAATCTTCTTAGTAAGCTTATCCTTAGAATACTTTAGGAATGGGAAGAAATTGTGCTTAACAACTTCTCTTGACAAGTCCTCGCCAAACCAAGCATCACTGTACTTAACTGCATCATCAAGGATTTGATTCTCAAATGCCTTCAACTTTGCAAGAAAGGTATCAGTAGCAACTGTAGTATAATCTCCATTAGGAAATACCAAAGACATACTAAACTTACCATCAGACTCTCCAGTCTTTTCATCAACATAATCACTAATTCCCCATGTCATCATGAGAGGAGTAGAAATATGAAGTGAACGATTAGACTGTGTGCTAATAATATTAATTGACTTTCCCCCTCGGTCATTAAGCTTAGGTTGCATATAGCGAATAGCGGAAGTATTCCAATCACTGTTGCTCAAAACGATAGGTGCTGAAGACTTAGACATTGTAAATATAACGAGTGTATACAAGTATACAATATATTAGACAAGTAGCTTTAAATCAATTTTTTACATTATATAATCATTAAGTATTTGAAGAGAACATATTTGCTGCATTTATGGTGTATAATATTATAATATATATAGAGAGAGAATATAGTAAAAATACTAATAAATAATGTATATAGATAGTATAATACAAGAAATATATAAATGTCAACTACCGACCATGCAAATATATTATTAAATACAATAACATTAGATGAAAACATAATAGATGTAGTACCAAAAAAGAAGAAAGAGATAAAAATAAAAGTTAAAAAAAAATTAGAAGTATTTACTTACGATGATTACATTAATAATGAAGTTGTGATAAAATCTTATACAATACCTATCTTAAAACAAGTATGTAAAAAACATAAGTTACACATTTCTGGTAAAAAGGCTGTATTAATAGAACGAATAACAACATTATTTGAACAAATAAAAAGCACGATTATTATACAAAAATATACTCGAAGACAATTTGTAAAAAAAGTAATAAACAAAACTAAAGAATTCAACGAACAGCGTGATAAGTGTACAAATACCACAGATTTTTCAACAATGGAACCATTAGATGAAATTAATAATGAATATTTTTATTGTTATACAGATATTGATAATTTTGTCTACGGATTTGATATTACATCATTAATAACAATGTTACGAAGTACCCATAAAATATTTAATCCATATACACGAACTCCATTTACGCGAAAGCATAAAAATGAAATAATACACGTATATAACTTATCATTAATAGTTTACCAAAGAATGAGAGAGACAAACGAACCATATAAGAATATTGTACAAAATAATACTGGACGATACATAAGTCGTTATAGAAATTTAATAAATAGAATAACTAATGAATTTTCTAATGATACTGCAGTTAGTTCTTATTTAAATTATAATCCAATTAGAAATATTGAAACAATTCCAGAACAATATCGGCAACAATATCAACAATTAGTGAATACGCGTCAAGAACCAATAAATGAGCGTATAAATTCATTATTTATAGAAATAGACCAATTGGGTAATTATACTGACCAGACATGGTTTACTAATTTATCTCATATACAGTATGCCCAATTATATAGGTGTTTTTATGATATATGGAATTTCCGTGGACAAATTTCATATGAAATAAAAAATGATATATGTCCTGTACATGGTCCATTTGATGGTATATTTCCAAATTCAGTAAGACATATGGATTTATCAACAACTACATTAAAAACTGTATGTCTAATTGTATTTGAAAACTTAGTATATAGCGGAATAAACGTTGAAACACGTAAAATAGGTACATTAATTGCATTAACTGCATTAACTGTTATTTCGCAACCTGCACGTGATGTAATGCCATGGTTGTATGAATCAATTATTTATTAAAATAGTTGTACCAACTTTTATAAATTTTATACTAAATATATATAAAATTTATATTGTACGCGTTTGTCAAACTGTATTCAGACTGTATTATAAATATAATAATTCAATTTATATATATTAGTGTAAACTTACTTAAAACAATGGTTAGTATGTAGTATATAAACCCAGAATGGTTAGAGCATCTAAGACTACTGAATCCGCTACCCCCGCCCCTAAGGCAAAGACTTCCAAGAAGGCCGCTGCTGCCGCCGCCCCACCTGCTGCCCCTGTTAATGAGGTCAAGCTAACCCCTGCACCTGCTGCTGAGCCTGCTGTTGCTGAGACTCCTTCCATCGTTGTAAAGATGGCTGAGTTCAGTGCTAAGTTGCAACAACTTGCAAGTGTATTTGTAACAGTTAAGAGTGATTACAAGACTCTTGAGAAGGCAATGGCCCGTGAGATGAAGGCTGCCGCCAAGGCTTCCAGCAAGAAGCGCCGTAACACCGGTGATAGAAAGCCTTCTGGCTTTGTCAAGCCTACTGCTATTAGTAACGAGTTGGCTCACTTCCTTGGTAAGTCAATTGGAACTGAGATGGCTCGTACTGAAGTAAGTAAGGAGATTAACTCTTACATCCGTTCCCATAACCTTCAAGATAAGGATAATGGTCGTATTATCCACCCTGATGCTAAGCTAACCAAGTTGCTTAATGTTGCCAAGGGCGATGAACTCACTTACTTTAACCTTCAACGTTACATGAAGCATCACTTCCAGAAGGCTACCCCCAGTGCATAAGTTAAATAATATATTCCTATAAAAATTATAAAATCATATAAACTCTATAAATAGTAAAAATACGGTTAAACGAATAAACAAACACATTAATCACTTAGTAAAAAATAATAAAAATGAATATCTTATAATATTACCGCACTATAAAAAATAAATATTACTTACAATAATATTTATTTCAACGATAAAAAACTATATACATTTATCATATTATTTTTATCATTTTTATTTATTTATATTTATTCCAATTTTGCAGCCTTCTTTGCAGCCTTTTCCCTTTTCTTTAAAGCTTCCTCATTTGCCTTTCTAATCCTTTCAGCATCCTCCAATTTCTTTGCCTCGCGATACGCACGTGATTTATTATCAATATCAACTTGATGATTATATGTCATAGCCTCTCTTGTTTTAGAACATATTGTACGAGGGTGTCCCTCTCCAAATACTTGACATTGAATCATAACGATTTGTTTATATGTTTCTGATGCCTGTTTAAATCGACCAACCTTTTGTAACTTATTAGCAAGTTGATTCAACATTCTAATCCGTGTATTCGGTGCAACAGATGGCTTATCTAATTCCTTGTTGATTGTAATCAATCGTTTAATTTCAGTTTGACGAGTCATTATATAAAAGATATAATAAAATATACAATCTATTACACAACAAGTAGAAATCAATTTTTTACAGGTGTAGATAGTTACTAATATATTTGAGAACATAAAACACATTAATGTGTATCAAAAATAAAGTATATAAAGTACTATTTTCAAATACTTATATAATGGATAGTGATTTTGAGAACATAAACATATACGAAATATTAGATGAATATACTAATAAAATTAGTCCTGTTATCTATATTTTAACACCATGCTTTGGTAGTGTATGTTTTGTAAATTATATAGAATGTTTAATGAAAACAAAAGAATTATGTAGAGAACTTGGTATTCGGTTGGAGGTATTATTTTGTAAAAGCGATAGTTTAGTTACACGTGCACGAAATAATTTAATTGCAAAAGCAATGAGTGACCCTGAAATGACACATATACTGTTTATTGATAATGATATAACATGGGTTCCAACTGATATATTGAAATTATTAATTGCAGATAAATCAATAATAGGTGGTATATATCCATTCAAAAAATATAATTTGGATAAGTTGATACCAACTGAAGAACACCCTAATCAAGTACAAGATATGATTAATGTAAAAAATAATTCACATCTGCACGAAATAAATGATAAAGATGCTATAGAAATGAATCTATTAACATACAATGTGAATTATAATACAAAAGAAGTCAAAATTAAAAATAATCTAACTCAAGTAAAGCATGTTGCTACAGGATTTATGATGATGCAACGAAATGTAATAGAAAAAATGATAAAATCATATTCTTCAACCAAGTACACCGATGATATTAACTTTCTAATAAAAGAAGAAAATAAATATGCTTATGCATTATTTGATTGTGGTGTAGTAGATGACCATTATCTTTCGGAAGATTGGATGTTTTGTAATCGTTGGACATTATTAGAAGGTGAAATATGGATAGATGTAAGTATAAATTTAACACATACTGGTATTCATGACTTTAAAGGTTGTTATATTTCGTCCCTACTTAGGTAAATATAAATCCTTCTTTTTCCATAATATTATGTAGATGTCTATCAGTACGTTTATTTAATATAATTTCAAATTTATCTAATGAAGAATCTTGTTCTAATGTAAACAATTTACATATACTACGTAAATCATCAATATTGGTAATATAATCACTATTAACTAATAACCAATCATAAAATGATGGTATTTTTTCCTTAATATTATTTAAAGCTGATTTATATTTACTATACCAAGATATAGTAACATCCAATGATGTAGTCGCATCTATATTATAATCAGTGCCAGATAATACCATTATTTGTTTAAAATCTATATCAGTCATACACAATTCTTTCAAAATATTTGGCGTTTCATATAAAATAACAGTTTTATTTATTAAACTAATATTTCGTAAAACTCGTGTACAACCATATACAAACATGTCCATATCATCACTTAAACACCCCCATGCTTTTCCCGACTTTACCATATATGCACAAATTTCATCGGCTTCATTAGTTGATTCATAATACATAATACCAAACGCGGTTAATAATTCTTTTACACGTTCCTTATCTTTATTTGTTACACGAACAAATTTATTTTTTAATTCAACCATCTCTTTCATCATATTTTGTTTTTCATTTTTATCATCTGTATTTTCATATTTAAGTAATAATTCACTATATTTATCTTCAGCAATCTTTTTTACCTCTTTTCGTTTTGTTATTAAATCATACTTTTCCGGAGGAGGTTTTCCATCAAATACAAAAAGAGGTATAATATTATTTAATAAGAGTATTGATATTAATTGATACATATTTTCAATTAATGCATCATCTGCCATATATTTGTACATATAAATACTTGCATCAATTACAAGTTGTTTCCCTTGTAATTGTTGTATTTCTATTTTTCGTATTGAATTTTTACTACAATTTTCTTTTAAAAATCGGTTTAAATGTTTAATTCCCATTTTTATTGTATTTTGAAGGTTTATGTTAACCTATATAATATTTAGTATGAATCAATTTTATATAAATAATTTCTAAACATACTTTAATTATGCTAACAGATACAACGGATACTATTTTATCATATATAAAAAATAGCGTAGAACCCATATATAACATAAAAACTACGGAGTTTTCACCAAGTTCAACAAAAATATTATCATTATTATTTAATCGAGTTGCCTATGCGTATGAAAAATGGAAGCAGATTTGTAATACTATTAGAATTAATAATATAAACAGTATTGATTTTGATACTTCCTATTATCCAGATGAAATACAAAAATCGGTACAAGATAATATTCATCATTTTTATAATTGTAGTTTTAAACTTGATGACCGTAATATTTCTATACATATTGGTACTCCTATTAATTATAATAAACAAAAATTAAATAGTATAATTCGTCGTATATATATGTGGTTAATTATTGCAGATTTTTTTGCAGAAGATAAATGTTCTCAAACACTGAATATATTTTTGTCATTAATACCAGAAAAAAAACAATTACCACAAATAGATAGTGATAATTTGGACCGTGTACATGTTAATACTGCATACACATTCGCGTGTAAACAAAATAATGTCATTCATATATTTCGTGACGAAGAATGGTTTAAGGTGTTTATCCATGAAACATTTCATAGTTTTGGACTTGATTTTTCTGAGTTCAATCATAATAGTACAAATAAACAAATATTATCCATATTCAATGTTGTAGCGGATGTACGTATATTTGAAACATATTGTGAAATATGGGCAGAAATTTGTAATAATATGTTTATTATCTTTTTTTCCACAAAATGGAATGATAACCAAGAAAAATGGCTTGACCAATGTATGAAAAAACTATCAACTATGATACATAATGAAAAGATATTCTCTATATTTCAAAGTTCAAAGATTCTTTCTCACTTTCATATGAAATATGATGACTTGTTAAGTAATACCCATGACAATTTACCCAATCCAAACTACAAAGATAAAACTCATGTATTGTCGTATTATATTATTAAAAGCATTTTTATGTATAATATAGATTTGTATATAAGAGAATGTATTAATATTAATGGCTTTACTATTAACTTTAACAAAGAACAATCCAAGTTAAACAATAATATGAAACAATATTGCAATATTGTACAAAAATTACATAATGATTCTACTTTTATGGAAAATATGAACAAAATAATAGAGAATGTTCCAGACTCTATGCACAACACTCTTAGAATGTCTGTTTACGAGATGAAATAAAAAAAGACTCCCCTTAGCCTCTTTTTATTTTTTACTATTTTTATTGTGTATGATATATTTTTTCTTATACATAATGAGCTGTTTGTGATCTGGTCAATGTGGGTTTGCTTAGTGTATTTCTCTTCATCCACTCGGGTTGTTCATATGGAATTTCAGGGTGTGGAGGATTAGCAACAACTATGTTTGGTTGTGATATATCATTAGAATACATAGAACGATAATAATCTAATTCTGCTTGCATATTGCTGTTAAGCATCATGTAATGCGTGGTATCCTCCATAATTCTCTGGTTTTCATCTTGAAGAGCAGACATCTCTTTTTCAAGACGCTGATTCTCGGCATACAGTTGATGAATATTCCAATCACATTCTGTTTCCTCAATCGGCTTATGGTTGATACGAATATCAAAATAGCCAGGACGTGCTGGGTCAGTAATATCCCCGCTATGTTGGTAGAAATTACATCTCTTTCCCTTATACATATATCCCTTCTGTCTAAACTGACCATATGTATTCAACTTATCACGCAAATTACGAGCAGTTTGAGTATCATACCAATACTCAAAATGAACAAATGCCGCCTTAACCGGTGTAGATGAGTTTGGAATATCTCGGTCAACGTAATCAATTCTACGAACCTTTCCAATACGAAGAACCTTTTCAAGAAAATCTCTCAAAAATTTTGGTTGAAATTTATTAATCATATCATTATGATTCTTAAGTACCAGTTTATCAGATAAAACTGGAATATAAATACTTGTCCATGCATCAACCTCTAACTCCATACGAGTAAATTCAGTTGGACGGTCAAACAGCAATTCTTCTACAGGAGGAGGAGAAGGCACCCGTGATTGTTGCTCTTCCTGAGTAACCTCAGTCTGTTCAGCATTCATTGAGCAATCACATGGATTTCCATTAAGTTCCTCAATAGTCATTGGGTCAGTAGCAGTATTAATCATTATCCTTATAAAAGACTTGTTAAAATATGCAATCAAATACAATGTAACATATAAATCAATTTTTTACAAAATACATTAATATTTTGTAAAATGAGAACATAATTACAATTATAGTGCTATTTTTTTCCTCAATTGCATCAATTGTGTGTCTGGTTCAGGGTCATTTCTACGAATAAATTTTACTAATTTTGCCCGTTTAGTTTCCATTAAAACGCGTTGTAAATCCAGATTTTGAGTAAATTTTGCTTCTAATGCAGTATATCTCTCTTGGTCTTTTCGTGATTCTACACCAATTGTATAATAATCTGCATCAACCGTAACATTTTCTGGTCGTATTTGTTTATTTTCCAATTTTCCACTTTTACTTGTAGCCGCCTTTGCCAATTCCAAACTCGTATCCCCCT
>Ga0181416_1000538_pt1 | contig 9741 bp, 9 predicted proteins | sample 39SPOviralmetaG_FD_130141 | JGI IMG/M metagenome (GOLD analysis project Ga0181416, IMG submission 130141) | Marine viral communities from the oligotrophic San Pedro Time Series (SPOT) site, San Pedro Channel, CA, USA - 39 SPOT_SRF_2013-01-16 | ecosystem: Environmental > Aquatic > Marine > Strait... | reverse complement strand
TATGTCAAGATGATGAAATAAATTATTTTGTAAAGAAATATATGAAATGTTATGGAATAGATAATGTTCGTGGTGGTAGTTACTCTAATGAGTTATTAACCGTAGATGAAAGAAAATTTATAACAGAAGAAACAAATCAAATATTAAATGTAAAAAAATTACAATGTAATTTAAGACAGGATATATTAACAAAGTATACAGAAATATATAACTGGTCAAATGATGAAATATATGAAAAATTAATAGAGTGTAAAAAAGAAGAACAAAAATATAATAATGAAAAAAATATGTTACATAATTTTACTGTCGGTATTGATAATACATTAATAACCCGAATAATATTAGCAGATTTAAAATGGATATTAAACCATTGTGGAAAAACAATAAAATTAGAAGGTACTTATACACCAACAGATGAGATAATAGAAAAATATAAAAAAATTGTTATAAAAATAAAATCAATGTATGTAATATTTACAAAATATCTCGATGAAAAAAATATATATGAACCTGAAATACATTTATCCAACCCGGAATTATTATTAGATCAATATTTTTATAATTCAAATATAAAAGATTGTATTATTTATTATGAATCAGTAAGTAAATATATAGAAATGTGTGAGTTTATGACATATTGTATATTATGTAAGACACAAGAATATGAGTTTGATGTCAAGTCATATCCAAATAATTTTGAAATGAGTAATACGTATGAAATAAAGTTTTTAGAAAATCATCTTAACGAGTGTCTTTCCAAATCTGGCGACATCTCTCATCAGTCATAGCTTTACCATACTTAATATTAAAATGATTAGAACACCATTTTAAGTGTTCCATCCAAGTACGTTTCACCTTAGTAGGGTCAATTTCAGGTGTTTTTTCAACCGATTTCTTTACTTTTGGTTGTTTTTTGGCAGTTTTACCAGATTTACCAGTTTTATGGCATTTTCCAACATTTGGAGGACATCTACGAGTTCCAGGTGGACAACGAGGCATTATATACTATAGTTATATAGAAAAACAAAAAATTGAATAAATAATATATAATATATAATTTACAATATTAAATTAATATACAATGCCTAAACTAACACGAGATGATTTGTTCCGTAATGCAATAGAAATGTTCTTATCTGATGTAACTGTCAGTTCTAATCCAAATGAAGAAACAAAGTATAATATTTCAACATACGAATTGAATTCAGTTACTTCAAACAAAAATAAATGTATACAAGATTATGAGTTAACTATACCTGGTTCAATTATTAGTGCGTATTTTGATAGAACAGTAAGCAGTGAGGACGGCGAAGAAACATGGATTGATAGTGAACCTATATATTGTACTCAAGAAACACCATTATTGTGTGATTTTATTGAATCATTTCATGAATATTTTGATAACTACAAATTATTTGATGGTATAATACCAGTGTCCTATATGTCAATAATGAGTTTACCAAGATTAAGAAGTATACCAATATGTGATCAAACTCTACAGTTAAAGGTCGTATATCATAAATCACATACACCGTTTCCACGCCCATTAACAGTAATAGAAGAAAAAGACCGTGAAATTAAATTTTTAGAAACAAAATTAAGAAGAAAAACAAACCGTGTTAATTCATTAGAGAATTTATTAGACAAAAATTACGAGCGTGCAGAACATAATTATAAACGAATGCAAAAAAAGTTTCGTGCAATGTATATAGAATCAGGTAAACTGGAAAATTGTCCAGTATGTTATGAAGAGATTACTCCTGATAAATTAATTATACCAAACTGTTTTCATTACATATGTGAAGTATGTGTAATGAAATGTGATAATTGTCCATTATGTAGAGATAAATACGATGAATATATTGAATATAAAGATGATTAAATATGCAAGTTTGATTTAACCACTACCAGAGAACAATATTTTTTTTTCCGGTAGATTGGTAGATGTGATAGTTATACTACAATTCTGTTGAGGTTGTATTACATATGATTCATTCAGGTTTATATATAATTCAAATTGTATATTATTTAATATATCAACGTCAGTAATAGAATCTCCATTCTCATCTTTATAATCAACAATATAATAAAATTTAAAATCATATACAAATCCAGGTGATGTATTCAATGAAATATTACTAAATTCTACTAATCCAACATATGCTTCGCAAAAATAATTATAAGAGTCAGTACTTGGAGCATTTAATGTAGTACTGATAGAATTATTATGTAAAAAGGTAGTTATACTACTATTATTAGCGACAGGATTACCATTATATGTAGTTAAAAAACTATTATTATTAGTATTATTAGTATTATTGGTAGGGGTTATTGTAGGAACAATAATAGAACCATTTGTAGAAGAAGGCAGTCCAATACCTTGTAAGCGAAATAAAACAGGTGTTTTTAATGTAAAAGTTGTATATGGCTGTTTTATAATTGGGCGAATAATTAAATTACAAAATGTAGTATGGTCTTGTGTAGATGATATTATTTGGTTTGAAATTACATTGAGAGTCCAACCGTCGTCATCAACTTCAAGTTGTTCACCATATACATCTGTGTTTTGTGAATATTTATACAATGGAACGTTATCATCTTCAACTAAATATACAGGTGGTCCTGGAATATCCGAAGCTGTAGATAATACTGGTATATATTTATCACTTGGACAAACAACCCGTGTTAAATTAGAAGTACGTTTAAGCATTTGACTTAATTTTTGTGACTTGGTTAACTGAGGAGCTTGTGTAGAGTTTTTTTTGTATTTTAGAATTTCAACTTTTCGTCGCATATTTAATTGTTCTTGTGTAAATTCAGGATATGGGTTTGGTGGATTATATCGTATTGGTGGTTTATTAAATAATAGATATTGTTTTCGTTGGTTGCAAAGGTCTGCAATGGTTGCCATTTAACATATATAAAGAAATTTTATAATTTTGCAGTAAACCAAGAAGGTGATAAATAAAAGTAACTATCTTGTAATTTTTGTGATTGTTTTGCAGCATTAGGATTTGGACCAGCAGCAACAACTTTATTTATTTCAAAAATATTTAATGCATAATCGTAATATCTTAAATTTGATATTTTACCATTAAATCCATTATTTTGACCAATATGTACATCATAGTAATTTTGTAATGGGACTTCTCGTAGATTTAATCGGCCTGCAACAGTTCCATTAACATAAACATCTAATGTTGTATTCTTCATACGAACAATAATATTAACCCAATGTTTCAATGGAATATCATCAATCTCAATAAAATCAGTATTAGTACTTGTTGTTGACATAACTAATTTCAATGTAGCGGTGTTTGTAGAGGAACCATTTGATAGATTTTTAATATATAATCCAGGAGCATTGTTAATTTTTGCAAGACCAGTCGAGTCAAATTCATTAACACCTTTATGGAAAATATGTTGATGTTTGTCCCCGACATTTAATTCGTCAATTTGTATCCATGTAGACCATGAGAATTCAATACCACTGGATTGATTGTTTGAACGTTTAATTAAAATAGAGTCTGCTGCGTTAGGGTCTTGTTTAATGGTTTCTTGTTGGTTTCCACTAAATGTACCATCAATTAGGTATGGACTGCTTCCAGACGGATTTGTAAAATATTGAATAGCCAAAATTCCTAAATTCAGCAAGATAATAAAAACAATGATGATTAAAATAAGAAATACAAATTTTGCAATAATTGTATTAGATGATAGGAATCCACTTGACGCCTCCATGCCAGCATCTGCTGATTGTGAAAAACCATCAAGACTTGATTTAACAGATTCAGATAAATTATTTACAGATTCACTAATATTGTTTCCAATATTTTGAACACTTTGTGGCATTTCTATATTAGTAGATGTAGTCGGTATATTTGGTTGTGTATTCATAATCGTTTAATATATTATATAACTATAAAACGATTTGATAATAATTTATAATATTGAGTATTTTGATTGTTCTACATTATCTTTGAGTATTGATAAATCAATACCATACGAAGAAATGTAGTTATTCATACCACTTTGTCCATTACCTTCATTATATATTGACCAAACTGTTTGTGGGTCAAGGGGTAATGACCAATGATTGAATTTTGCAATGTAGGCATCGTAGCTAGTACTTCCTCCAATAGTCATAGCTTGATCTGCAGGAGTTTTTGGTGTACTTTCAGGAGAAGCATTTGTACCAGTAACCGCTTCACTATATAATCTTCCGGATTTTATTAATTTACCGTCTAAATAGGCATCTAAATATTGGTTATCTACGCTGGTGACAATATGTACCCATTTTTGTATAGGGAAATTATCTGTGATTTCAAGAGTAGTAGTTGGTGCAGGTGTATTATCATTAGATGATCCATCATCCATGGTAATCTCACATTTTAAAACGGGTGCTGCCTTAGAAAAATATAATTTGATGTTATTTTCTCTTTCAAAAATGGTTTTATCTACCTGGGAATTCCAAGAATTAACATAAATCCAAATACCATATGAATAACGTGTACTGGTAGGTTTATTTTCTATGGGAATTGAAGGATTTGAATCCAGTAAATTGGCTGTTTGGGTTAATTCAGTTGATTTTAACATGAAGAAACGATACAATATGTAAAATAACAATATTACAACTATTGCTAAAATTATGGCAATTGCATTCATTTTATTATATAGTAAATGCTTACATATTAAATGTTGGTGGTGTTTTTTTCATAAAAATATTATACATATTTGTAATTTTATGTTTACTTAATGTTTTTGTATAATAGCGAATGTTACTTATAGCTCCATGTAACCCGTCATTTTTCCCCGTAGTAACTACATCTGTATTGGAAAATGTTGGCATTTTTCCATCAGCAAATGAAAATGTACGTTCTAAATGACCATTCACAAATAAGTCCGCATGGGTTGAACTGAAATTAAACACTAAATGATTCCATCGCTGTAATGGTAGCTTCATTTCATAATATTCTTTGAAATCAGTGCTATCATCACCGTCTTTATTTAATGTTGTATTATTTGTAAAGTAAATACGATATTTATCACGTGTATCTTGGTCATCGCCATTATAATAAGTTATTTTTGGTTTACGGTCACCATAATCAAATATTAAGGATTCTGTATTATATGCTAATTTATTACTTCCATGTGCGTTCACATATGTCCACATAGAAATGGCATAATTTTGAAAGGTAGTTTTGTTTCTATTTCCATTTATTTGAAATTTCATATCAGGCATAACTTGTTCATCAAGTGAGAATGAGTTTTGTGCATTTAAAAAGAATGTATCTTGAATTTCAATATCTCCATTGGCTAATGTATTGGTATTGTGAAGTAATGTACCATCTTTATTGGTAATATGATTAACAATTTCAGGAATGTATAAATAACACAATAATAACAGTATTTCAATAAAGAATAGAATTAATACAGGACTTGTTGTTAATTTAAATTCACTAATTAAATAATATACGAATGTGTTTAATAAACATGGAATATAAAATAAGAAATTCACGAAAAATCCAGTCCATCCATGTAATGACTTTAACCAATTACTAAGCATAATAAAAATAATAGAAAGAGCAACGATTGTAATTAATATAAGGACAATAGAAGACAAGTAAGTAAATGTAGTAAATGTTTTAATATCAAGTGTAGTAAACCAATATATCAAAAATATAAATGCTATAAATAAAAAAAATGTAAATAATTGGTTATATATTAAATTAGATGATGAAGAAAGTGATTTATAATTGTAATATCCTGCACCAAACAAGAGTGATATAAATATAACCACCATATTTATTTTAATGTTTTCTCGGTCAGGTTCTTCGCTATTTAATTTATTAATACCATCATATGTGGTAATCGCTATAATAATAAAACTAAGTAATAGTATTGAATATTTATGGGAAAGAATTTCAACAGTATTCATATTGTTTTAAATAACACTTATATATATTAAATGTCTTATATTATTTTGTATATTTGTTACTTAGAATAACAAATATATTTATAGGTTCTCCATTGTTGTTTTTTTTCCATGGCATTCACGACATAATGCAACTAAATTATCTACATGGTTACTACCGCCATATTCTAATCGTACTTTATGATCAACCTCAAACCATGCGGTTAATTGTGTTTGACAATCTCCGCATTTCCAATCTTGTCTTGATGCAACAAATTTCTTTTTTGTTTCACTAACCGAACGTTTTGTAGATTTTTTACCTGAATTCATTATACGGTTCTCTGCATACATGTTAGATGATTCTGGCATGGAAACAATAGGATTATTGTATTGCCCCCCGTTTTGTACAGGAGGCATATTTTGTTTGCTTGTAAAATCCAAAATAGGTGAAATCATATTAGATGTATTACGGTCAATCGGTAAATAACGTAAATATTCATTAGATGCACCAATCATTTGTTGAGCGCGTAATGGATTCTTTTTAAATAAAATGTATATCATTAATGCACCAAATGCAACTCCTGCCATTTGATAGTATTTTTTTCCAAAAGTTAACATTTTTGTATATTTGCCATCGGTATAAATATTTGCAATTATAAATCCAGCAATCAGTATAATATATAGTTCCAATCTCATATTTATATTATCAAGAGAATAAGTTTCTCTGTATTGGATTATTCATAATACATATAAATTAGAACAAATAGAATAATAATGAAAATAGCATATAAATAATGTTTTCTTAAATTTATTTGTTCCGCTAAATATACAGGTTTTGGTTTATATTTATTACGATATTGTTCAAGTGCTTCTGGCATGGATAATTCTTTTTTGTTTAATGATACATTTATTTTATTATGAATAAAATGCATCCATCTTACAAACGATTTTTTTGAACATAAATATGGTGTAACTGGATATTTGTCTAATATACTACTAAATTTATCACCAATCTCACTTATTGGTATAAATAACGGCATATTCTGGATTAAATCGTAATATTTTCGTTTTATCACTTCATTTGGATATTCAGGATATGATTCTGCTACGGTATGCAAAAAAAACCAATAATGAGGTCCCCATACAGATGGATCAAAAAACATTGGTGTGATAATATATAAAGATACCTTATTATAATTACTTAGTATTATCCAATTATAATAAAAAATGAGTGAAAATTATTGTAATAATTGTGGAAAGTATGGACATGTTTATCATTTATGTAAATTACCAATTATGAGTATAGGTATAGTTGCATTTCGTATCGTAAATAAAGAATTGCAATATTTATCTATTTGTCGTAAAGACACATTTGGATTTATTGATTTTATGCGTGGTAAATATTCCATAAATAATAAAGATTATATTATAAATATGTTAAAACAAATGACTATTATTGAAAAAGATTACTTAATAACAATGTCTTTTGATGAGTTATGGAAACATATTTGGGGTGACACTGGATGTAATAACCAATATAAACATGAAGAAAATTGTTCACGAGATAAGTTTGAATTATTAAAAAAAGGTATATCATTTAATAATCAGGATTATACACTGCAGAGTCTAATAGAGGAAACTAAATCATACACACAATGGACTGACCCTGAGTGGGGATTTCCAAAAGGTCGACGAAATTTTCAAGAGAGAGATTATGACTGTGCTGTTCGTGAATTTTGTGAAGAAACCGGTATTAATCGTTCTTGTTTAATTAGTATACATAATATTTATCCATATGAGGAAATATATACAGGTTCTAATTATAAGTCTTATAAACATAAATATTATTTGGCATATATTCCATATGAACATAGTGAAAATATACAAAATTTTGAAATTTCAGAGGTTAGTAAAATGGAGTGGAAAACATATGATAATTGTATTTCAGCTATGCGACCTTATAATTTAGAAAAAAAGCGATTACTTACTCACATTAATAATACATTAATTAATCATAAGAAAACGTTTATATAGATTTGTCCTATTCTAACGTTATGATAAATTTAGTGAGTCAACATATATCATCAAATAACAAATGGTGTATAAACAAGATAAATGAAATATATGTGTAAAATATATACATACATATATTTTACATGGCAAGTCGTAAAATTAAATCAGATGTTAATACTTCTAAGACGAATAGAAAAACACGACGAAAACTAAATATTAAACCTGATGAACCGCGTATTCTTGATAATATAGTAGATAAAATATCAGCATTGAATCCATTTAACGAACCTATTAATGAATCACAATCACAACCTGATATACCAATTACCCAACCAGAATATACATGTGAAGATAAAAAACGTTGCCCGAGTGGATATAGATGTGATAGTAATAAAAATTGTTATAAGTTAACTGATATTAATTTAGTATCTAACGATAAGACCACGATATTAAAAATAGATGGCAATCGTAATAAAACTTATGATATTGATTTATTAAATAACAATATAGACCGTATTATTTTTTTAAAGAACGGTAGGATTAATAACAAACCTATTACTGCTAATGTACTTAAAACCATTATTACAGAGTTAAAATCTAAACATACAAAAGCGGTTAGTAATTCTACTTATTATGGTACATTAAACGATGAACTTATTATTCAAATAATTTATTTAGAAAATATTGAAACTATACAAAGCCAAAAGGAAGAAGTTGTTGAAAAAATACCTACTGTAGATAGCCTTACGCCAGAAACCACTAAACCCGAATTAGATGCTAATGATGATTTACAAGATTTTGAAATTGGTAACGATGACAAACCAGTAGAACATATTGATAATATTGATGAATCACAATATGAATTACCTGATTCTTCAAATAAAATAGATATTCCTGTAAATCAACAAAAAATACAAGATAAAATCGGTGTTGCCCCTACAAATATTGTTTCAAAAGAGCATAACGATTTTTTACATAAAAAGGAATTAGCACAACGCGAAAGTATTGCACTTGATGATAATTATGATTTTTTATATCCAGAAATTGACGACCCTAATTTTAATATTAAAATTGCAAAGAGAAAAGAATTTAATGATACTCAATACGATGGTAAAACATATGATATAAAAAAACAAGCTGAAAAAATGTGTAATGCAGATTTTGAGTTAATGCCTCATCAGTTATTTGTTAAAAATTTTCTTTCATTTCAAACACCATATAACAGTTTGCTTTTATATCATGGTTTAGGTACGGGTAAAACATGTAGTGCTATTGGTATTGCGGAAGAAATGCGTGATTATATGAAACAGATTGGTATTACACAACGTATAATGGTTATTGCATCACCAAATGTTCAAAATAATTTTCGATTACAATTATTTGATGAAAGAAAACTTAAATTAGAAGGTGGAATTTGGAACTTAAATACATGTATTGGTAATACCCTATTACAAGAAATAAATCCATCACAAATACAGAATATTCCTAAGTCTAAAGTTGTTTCACAGATAAATACACTTATCTCTCAGTATTATGTTTTTATGGGATATGGAGAACTTGCTAATTATATTAAACGTAAAACCCGTGTAGATGCTAATACTAACTTATCAAGTAAACAAATAAAACAACAAGAAATTAGTTTAATTCGTTCACTTTTTAATAACCGTTTAGTTATTATTGATGAAGTACATAACATTAGGGTTATGCAAGATAATAAAGAAGCAAAAAAAACAGCATCATTGTTAATGCGGTGTTGTAAATACGCTGACAATATCCGTTTATTATTATTATCTGCTACTCCTATCTTTAATAAT
>Ga0181416_1000532_pt1 | contig 9753 bp, 13 predicted proteins | sample 39SPOviralmetaG_FD_130141 | JGI IMG/M metagenome (GOLD analysis project Ga0181416, IMG submission 130141) | Marine viral communities from the oligotrophic San Pedro Time Series (SPOT) site, San Pedro Channel, CA, USA - 39 SPOT_SRF_2013-01-16 | ecosystem: Environmental > Aquatic > Marine > Strait... | reverse complement strand
GTGGATACAAAGAGAAAGGAGTCGATCTATGAAGAACAAAGATCAAGAAATAAAGAGATTAATTAGAACGTATGAGGATTTATATATTGCTTGTGCTCTAAATGTTCCTTTAGAGCTAATGCAGGTTCAAGACCCAACAGACCATGATAGAATAATAAGCACCTCATTAGCAAATAAAATAGAAGGGCTGAGACTTGAGGCTTTGGAAATCAGAGATAAGATGTATCCAAAGGAAAAAGATATTTTTAGACTTCCACATCTAAAAGACATGAAAATAAAAAGGAAAGGAGGATCAGAATGAGTGATCAACAACCCGATTGGGATAAGATAACAGAAGGTAAAATACGACACGGTGTCGCAGTAGCCTTCATTGAGAAAGGACAAGAACTTACACCTGACAATATGAAGTCAATGGAGAAGTGGGTGCAGTTTATTATACATGGCTATGACGGCATTAAAGGTATGCTAGATAAGAAGAAAGCTATGACAGATAAAGAACTGGTAGAAGAAGTCAAGGATAAGTTCAATGGTACAGTCATTAAAGAGACTGATGAAGAGTATGTTACTAAAAAAATCACAGATGCGGTGAGCAATTTAGGTGCGAAGAATAAGAACAAAGTACTATACCAGTTAAAGAATGGTAATATCACTCTTGAAAACCTAGAGGCTTGCCTTTCTAAGATAGAGGCAATGTAGTAAACCAACATGGAAATAGGAGATGCATTTTACCCTGATGATCCATTTGACTTCGGCAAGTCAGTTCCTGCTGGAAGATACACGGCTCATATAATAGGCATGGAATTGTCTGAGAACGTAAAGTTCGGTAGGTATGTGGCAGACGTATTTAAACCAGAGTATGAGATAGACAGGGACGAGCATCCCAACTATGCCGATAACACTGTAAGGGATAATGGAATATTCAGATACAAAAAAACAGAAGATGCAATATACGATCACAAGAAAAACTGGGGATTTGCAAAGTTTATTTCTATGATGGGTATTGGGAAAGAGGAGAGGAAGAGTGGGCAACTACCCTTCCTCTACCTCCATGATATTAAGATGGCAAAGGTCTTGATAGATGTATTTAAAAAGAAATTTTTAAATGATCTAGATGAAGAAATACACTACCCCGTAGCAAGAGTTATACAACTCATAGACAAAGCACCTGTACCTTTCTAATGGATATACTAACAAAAAAAGGACAGAAGTCTTTAGAGTATGAAAGAAAGATGTTAGATAAAATAAACTTTCATATATGCAAAGAGCACAAGGAAAGCTCTATGTTGATAGAGACAGACAAAAACATGGATGCTAAAGTTGATGGAATTATTGTGAAAAACAATCAGGTTTCAGGAATTTTCGAGTCTAAATGTAGGGATATGAGCCTTATGAAACTCAGGGAGTTTGGGTCTTGGCTTATTACATTTGACAAAATACTTGAAGGTAGAAAACTATCACAGCTTTTGAGAGTTCCTTTCATTGGCTTTCTTTATTTAATACCAGATGAGATTATTATGTATTGGAAAATCACAGATAAATATGGAAACTTTTTGTTTGATTTTGACGTTAAAAATACAAAGACACAGAAAACAATTAACGGTGGTAGCATTGTCAGAACCAATGCATATCTACCAGTAAAAAGAGGAGTAGAGCTATTATGAGAGAGTACACCTGTACAGCTTTAATTAAGTATTCTAAACAAGAAGTTGAGTTACATATCAACGCACTAAAAATAGCATTGCAAGGGGAGAGTATGCAGAGCTATCGAGGCCCCTATCTTGCGTTATTAAAAGACATGGAGAGAATTAAGGATCAAATTTTAGATAAAGAAAATGATGCAATGGCAGATAGGAAAAAAAAGACTCAGCTAGTAGTAGAAGACACAGTAGTAAAAAATGTTTAATCCAACAAGAACAACATACAGTAATGGTCAGTATGTCATAGAATATTTATATGAATGTGATAAGTGTGACAATACTCACTGGTCTAATTCTAAAAGACTTTACATGAGTTGTCCTAATTGTAGAAGTAAAAAACAACACAGTAAAATGAGGTTAGCAGTATGAAGAATCCTAAAAATGTACAACGTGGAAGAAGGGCAAGACAACGTGGTGCAGAGTTGCAGAGACAAGCAGTACGTATGGCAAAAGAAGCGGGGCTAGAAGCATTTAATAGAGATAGGGGTGGAGCACAACACGAACAAGGAGATATAGAAATAGAAGGACAGTACTTTGGATGCAAAAGAAGAAAGCAGATAGCAGTATGGATGAAGCCAGAGAAACAAGAGCACGGTGTAGTAATTCGTGAGGATCGTGGTAAACCATACATTGTATTAGACTATGAATATTTTATTAACACCTTATCTATAATGAAGGAATTAGGAAATGGCTGAAAATCAACAGATGGGTCAAAGAGCATTGATTACATACTACAAACAACTTATAAAGAAAAAAATTGTTTCAGAAAAAGGATCGACTTACAAAAGAATGGTAGAACTGGAAACAAGATTAAATAACAAAACAGGGCAAGCGAGTTCTTACGAAAGAGATAAGAAGAATGATAAATTAGAATCTCTGCGTTGGCTAAACAAAGTAATGAATTAGCTTGCCCATAACTAGGAGGCACAATGGCCGAATACAAACAAAAAGAAAACAGCTTTACGCTGTGGAAAAACAAGTTCAAAAAAGATGGCGATAAGAAGCCTGATTACACTGGTAACGGTATGGTAAATGGAGAAAAGAAAGACTTTTCTTTGTGGATCAACGAAACCGACAAGGGAGATAGGTATCTTTCTGGCCAGTTTAAAGAAGAATACAAAAAAGACACGCCATTCTAGTGCTTGTTAATAATAGGGGGGCTACGGCCCCCTTATTAAATAGTTTATTTTTAGGCGATACTTATGTCCAATAATTTATTTTATAGCCGTAATCGTGAGATTAGAGGGGGTTTTTTAGAGGCAATGTTTGAAATTTGTACTAAAACAAATAAGATGTGTGGTTTCTGTGGATTTGCTACATTTGATCCAAAAAATCAAGAATACAGCAAAGAAAATAAAATGTTTTGTGGAATTGCAAGTAGTTACGACACTTTAGTTTCTTCACTTCCAGAGTGTTGGTTGAAAATGACAAAGAGTCAAAGGTCTACCTACTCAAAGAAAAAGAAAAATGAATATTTATCAATGAAGATAAGGAGAGAACAGTAATGGATATACTAGATGATTTTTCCAGTAAGCCAACATTAACATATCACTGCATAAAAGAAGATTGTAATAATTCTTATGTGTCTGACGGATACATATTTATGGTATGTAAACTACACGGTAAGGACAGACCAGTTATGAGATACGATGGAAAGAAAGAAAGCGATTTAAAAGAGGAAATAGATAATCAAGAAAGATTGTCTGAGGAACATGCAAAAGAAATTATGAGTATCATTGCTGATTGTTTTACTAAGAGAGTTACAGGAGATGCTTATTATAAAAAGCTAGCTGACTTCTGGGAGAGGATTGGGTTTCCAGAATTTGCAGAGGAAACTTTATTGCATCTTAGGGATTAAAACTGAAATAGCTCAGAGTAAATATCCAGTAACTCATCATGCCTTAATAACCTCTTATATGCTTTGTCACCTATTCTTTTCCTTAGCTCCGCTAATCGTTGAGCATAAACTAAATCACTTTTTCCCGGAGCAATCTTAGATTTAATTAGTAATCTTTTTCCAATAATTGATTTGGATATACTAGCTGGGTCTTTTCCTGTGTCGCTAACAGCATCTACAATATACTTACTTACTGTAGGTGGATCGTCTCCTGCCATGATAGCATCATAAGCCTTATTCATATTCCTTCTAAAGTTTTTAATTTCTTCGTCTGGCTTTGATATATATGTTCCACCATACTTATTTTCAAACTTCCATCTATAATAGGCACGCATAGCATTATCGTCTTTTTTAGTTTCTGGATTGCCAAGACCTACTCCAACTAAAGTTTGTTTAAATACTCTATTAGCAGGGAAAAATCTTTCACCAAATTTTATTGCTCTATCCATAGCCTCGTCATAAGTATATTTACCTGTTCCACGTATCGCTCCCATTACTTCTTTTCCCAAAACCCAAGGATAAAAAATGTCTAACACGCTTTCCTTTCCTCCCGCTGTAGATTGCAATATCTGCCCATACAAACCAGCAAATGTTGTATATGCCCAACTTTTTGCAAGAAATTCTATAGGCTGTTCTTTTACTTCATTCCACTTTATTTCAACGTTATCTTCACCGCCATACATCCACGCTAAAAAAAACTGTGCCGTAGCACCAGAAACAGCTCCTCCAAATAAGTCACTCATTACTGATTGTGTTACGTTTACTAATTTTTTGTAGTCTTTTTCAGCAATAGACTCATTGATTGCTTTTGAATTTGTTCTAATGATCCTATTAAAAGACCTTGCTTTCATCTGAGCATAGGTTTCAAAAGCCGTTACAGCTCTAAAAATTCTTGCCTGTTCTAACCTAGATTGTTCACCTGCTCTTTGAGCACCACCAGTTAAAGCGGCAGGGGCTCTTCTAATTAAAGCATCATACAGTTCTTGAGGTGCTTTTCCAGAAACCATTAGCTCTGCATTAGGTCGTGAAAAACCCATCTCTCTTAAAAGAATAATGTCTTTACCTGTTCCTTTTTGATTTTTAAACTTTTGTACTTTATTTGAAGCCACAACAGCACTTATTTTTTCTTGAAATTCGTTTAAATACCTGTATAAAAATGCACTTCTTTGAGCTTCGTTTAGTTGCCTAACTCTAGATTCTACAGGTCTTACTGGATTTGTGGCTAAGTTGGTAACGTCAGAAGTAAAAGCACCTATAGAATTTAAAGTGGCTTCTAAAGCTTTTGCTTTTTCAGACGGCAAGCCTAATTTTAAATCATACACTCCTTTTATCAATCCCGTTGTTCCAGAAAACCTTCTAATACTACCTAAAAATTCAGCCACGTTTGGAATAACGGAAGCAGACAAAGAACTAGCTCTTACAGTATTGTAAGCACCTTTAACTGCTCTCATAGCCTTGCCACCCATAGAGCCCGCTTCTAATATAGGAGCCTCAACAGGTGCACCGCTTAACGCCCTAATCATTTCGTGAAATTCCAATGTAGTTCCACCTTCAGACTCAATAGCCTTTTTAAATTTGTCTACCGTGCTTGTATTGTTTATTTCCTGACCAAACGTAGTAGCAACACCAACTCTAGCGGCCCCTGTCTCAGCTAATCTTTGAGCATATTCATAAGGTCTATATTCTACTAAAGGTATAATATCTCCACCAACTTCAATGGCATGTGGTATATGTTTCCACTTACGACTGTGCTCTACCTGAGTAGTCCTTGTTGGGTTTTCTGTAGATTTACCAGAAATATTATCAGTAAACTCTTTAAAGTATTCTCTTACATTAGCTTCAGGGCTTCCTGTTGCTTGAGCAAACTTAGAAACCATTTCTGTAAATTCTTTTGATCCTGAACCCTTACCTAATATAGCGTAAAATTCATTAGACATAATTCTAGGTGCAATTTCTCTACCTATAACCTTAAAAGGTCTGGCAACGCCATCTTTCCCTTCTGTGTAAATATTGTTTTGTTCAAATATACGACCCCTTCCCTCTATTAAATCACGTTGCAATTCAATAAGAGGCTTTTCTTTAAGGTTTGTTTTAATCGTACCTTCAATTTTACCATGTAAATTTGACTGTAAAATTTTATTACCACCTATATCAACTTCTACAAAATCAGAAAGCTCCCTAACTACTTTACCACCTTCACCAAATCCTTTACCACTAAGCTCTAACACCTTATCAAGAGTTGGTGCTAATTCACCTCTTACCTGCTTTTGCTTGTCAATTACTTTCCTACCCAAATCTGCTGACTGAACAGAAGATTGAGTCCCTACACTAGCGGCCCTCTCAACCATATCTGAAAATACATAATTATAAAATTTAGTAACTAGATTTCTTTTGTTAGTCACTGGTGGGTTATTTGTAGACGGGGTAACAAAAGATATGTTGCTATCTTCTTGTTCTTTCTTACTAAGCCTTTCCATTGCACTATTATATAATTTATTTACTTGAGCATCGCTATGCTTTTGAGGTCTTTTTTTGCTTGATCCAAACAATCTCTTAAGCATATTAGGAGTTGGTATTCCAAAAAAAGCCATCAATTCAATGCCTTCGCTATTTGCCCTTTCTTGAACATCCCTTCTTAATTCTTTAGCTTTTTGATTGGAAACCTCAAGGCGTTTCCTTTGAACTTCTGTAAGGGACTGACTTTGCAAGGCTTGTTCATTTGATCTAATCGTTATATCTAAATCAGCATACTCTTTCTGTAGCAGATACCCTTTTGCTTTTTTTTCAAAGGCTCCCTTTGCAGGTAACTCTTCTATTGTTTGCTTTGGTGGCTTAACAACTTCCTTTACAGGAGCTATTTGTTTTGTAGGATTTACAGGAACTTCTACAAGAGATTTAACTTTTACAGGTTGACTTTGCAGTCTAGAAGTTTCAAGTAAAAGCTCTAATTGAGTTCCTTGGCTACCAACTCTTTTCTGAGCCTCCTCAGCAATTCTTTCCCTAGCATCTATCTCTATCTGCCTAACCTGTCTTCTTCCTACGTCAGCAGGATGTAGTGATACTTCTAATGTTGGGTCTGGTGTAAAAGGTTTGTTTAAAATCCCTGTTTCATCATAGTATTTATTTAATCTTTGCTGTTCGGAACGAGACCTTCTCTTCATTTGTAATCTAACTTGCTCTGTGCTCGGAGTTGTTTTGGGAGTTAAAGATATTCCTCTGTGTATGGTGTCTGGTGTCCTTGGAGAGTCCTTTACTTTATAAATTTTATTTACTAACTGAGCTTTACTATCGGTATTAGATACTTCAACAAATTTAGAGTCTAAAAATTCTATCAACTCTGACTTTGAAAATTGATTATTTAACGATTTTTTAGAAAACTTAGTAAGATCAGGTCTTAAACTTGTGTTAATTTCTGCTTGACCAACACCAATTTCATTTAACCTAGCTACCTTTGAATCTATTTGAATTTGCAAGTCATCTAAGACTGTTTGATTAGAGCGGTTTCTTTCTAAAGAACTCATATCCTCAGCAAGTCTTTTGATCTCTTGGTTTAATTGTACTCTTTCACTAACAGGTTTTATGCCACGACCTTCAGGTTGAAGGACGTTGACATCTGAAGGCTTTGCATCTGCTCCTATTTCTTGTATTATCGTACCTCTATTTACTTTAGTAGGTGTTTTTCCCTCCATAGCTAACTCTAAAGAAGTTTTTAACTGCCTACCAGCAGTGTTTGCAACTACATCTAAAGGCTTACCAGTAGATTCTACTATATTTTTTAATTCTCTAGCAACAGATTCTGTAGCTTGTTGTTGTTGCTTTGGGCTTGTAAACGATTTAATCGCTTTTATTCCTATAATAGTACCAGCCGCATCTAAGTAATTGTCAAACTTTAATTCTTCTCCAGCTAATAATGTTGGAAAAGTTCCCAATCCAATAACCTCACCAGCAAACTCACCAGCCTTAGCACCTATTTCACCACTAGCCCTCTTGCCAACAATCGTTCCAGCAAGACCAAGAGAACCAACCGTAGTTCCCGTTACTGTTCCTTTTAAAAGTGCATGCAATGCCTCTATAGGGTCTACAGAACCTGTAGTTTCTATTTGATCTGCGATGTTAGCACCCACATCAAAACTAGAGAATCCACCAGCTCCACCAACAATTCTTTGAAAAGCGTTTTTGGTAAACACCCTAGCTTCAGGAAGTGTCATGCTTGTTCTTTTCGCTAGTAAATTAGCGGCTTCATCAGCATACTTTCCTACTTGCTTTACCTTACCTAGCTGACCACCAAAAGCAAAAAGTGCCGCATCCACAGGCATTACCATTGATATTGCACTTGATGCCATGTGCTCTAATCTACTAGCTGGATAGTCACTTACATCAACATCTTGCTCTAAGCCAATAGACCTAAAAACAGAACCAGTTACAGAATTTTCCATTCCCAAATTGACTATATTAGGTGGAGTGCCACCAACTTTAGAAAACACTTCATTGTAAGCCTGCTTAGGACTTTTTCCTGCTTTCATTTCTTTAGACATTTCTTGATGTAGCATTTTCTTGTTAAAGAATCTTGCAACATCTTTACTGTCAGGGGTAAAAGGTAATCCTAGTTCTTTTCTTTGATCTTCTAGTCTTTTTACCTCTTCAGCTATAGGGGGGATGTCAGAACCGATAGCTTGCCCCTGATCTGGGAAAATTGCAGAAGTAGGTATCCCCATTGCAAATTTTGGTTGACCTATCAATTTACTAATTCTTTTTTCAGGGTCTGGATTATCCAACGCCCTCATAACATATTGAGGATTGTTTTTATTCTCCTCAAGTCCTTTTATCAAAGCATCAATACGTTCATTTCTTTGTGGGGCTTGAGTTTCTTGAGGTACGGGAGGACTTTCTTCGTTAAAGAAAACATCATCCGTGTTTACAAAGGGCTCTGGAGACGATACTAATAACTCAAAAGATTCATAATTTGGAAGGTTGTACTGGTCACCAATGTAGTCATAAAAAATTCTACGCTTAGAGGAATCTTGCATCCCACTCGAAAAGGCATCAAATGTTCCAAGGTTGTATTTTTTGGACACTTCATTGTAAATTGACTCTAGGGGCTCTTTCATACATTAATTAAAATTCAAACCGGGTATGTTTATTTTAGTAGACTCCGTTGAAGCCCGATTCATTCCGGGAAATGTTGTTCGGGTAGATTCCGCTGTAGATAAACCGGTTGGAGACATTGTTAAGCCACCAGCTTGATTATCTAAAGTTAAGCTTTTGATTTGAGTTAATAACGCTTCTCGCTCTCTTTCTTTTTCTAATACTTCATCAGAATCCATCCCAGCCCTACCAAAAGTCAATTCTCTATCTAACGAAGACAAAGCAGATGTTAATCCTCGAATAACCGCAGTAAGGGGTGGTTGTTTTACAACATCAGGAAAGGCCCTTTCTCCCGTATCTGTATAGCGTTTATAGCCACTTGCATCTGCTATGATTTCTCTTTTCTTAGGGTCTTTTAAACTAGTAATGTTTTTTATAGCACCAGATGGATCATATTGAGACTGCTGTAAAATAATTTTTGCATTAGGATCATTTTGATTTGATTTATACCACTCTTGAACTTGAGCTTGCAAGGCACTATTCTTAACAGATCGTTGTCTTTCTCGTACTTGATCCAGTCTAGATTTATTTCCTCTAACGCTAGGGTTGTTTTCTAAGCTATTGTAATAGCTTAATAGTTCGTTAGTAGTTGCAAATGGGTCTGGTGGTTTTAACATAGCATCAAAAGCATTAGATTCTTCTTCAACAGCCCTACCAGCTTCCTGAATATCTTCATTTTCTGAGCTTATCATAGCTTTTGCTCTTGCAGGCTCAGGCAACTCCTTTATCAATGCAATTTCATTTGTAAAATTTTGTTGTTCTTTCCTTGCTTGATAGCGATTTTCTTCTTTTATTCTTTGTTCTTTTGCTATTTGTTGAGAATCATCATATCTTTTATCTGCCAGTTGCTGTCTTTCAAGAGCTAATTGGTTTCTCTGATAATCGTTAAAATAATCTGGCAGTCTATCTAAAAAGTCTGCAAGGGGATTGTCGTATTGACCGGGAGCCATACGCTGTCTTCTGCTATATATACTTCTAAGGCCGTTAGCCATTTAAAATCTCCTTAACCGTAGT
>Ga0181416_1000524_pt1 | contig 9841 bp, 13 predicted proteins | sample 39SPOviralmetaG_FD_130141 | JGI IMG/M metagenome (GOLD analysis project Ga0181416, IMG submission 130141) | Marine viral communities from the oligotrophic San Pedro Time Series (SPOT) site, San Pedro Channel, CA, USA - 39 SPOT_SRF_2013-01-16 | ecosystem: Environmental > Aquatic > Marine > Strait... | reverse complement strand
ATCAGACTGACGCTGTACACCTACAGTTGGGAATACTTTGTCAGCGATAAAAGATGTTTGTTCTTGTACATAGGCCAGTGTCAAGTTAGACAAAGGCTGGTCAATATGTACAGCGGATGGAGTCAAAAGTGGCATTATGTTATTCCTTAAATGCTAGATTAGGCGGCTAAGTTGCCACCTTGAATCATTTCGATTTCGATGATCTGTCCATCGACAGCAGCTTCACGGGCATAGCCTAAGATAACATCACCACTTGCGGCTGTTAAAGCATCGCCAGAGGCATCTGTTTGTACAGCGGCTCCAGCGGCGATAGTACCACCAGCAGTTACCATGACTGAACCTGAGATACAGACTGTTACTGCGTTACCAGCAGTAGCACCAGCGAGACATACGCCAATAGCGTTTTCACCAGCAGAGTCAGCCAGATCAACTTGACCATCTGACTCAAGAGTTACGAATTTGAATTGTGCTGCGGAGAGGTCTTCGCCAGCAATAAATGTGCGGTTGTCGCGGGATTGCATTACAGCCATTTTTATTCCCCTTTATAGGATTTGTTAATCAGAGCTTTACCAGCATCAGTCTTAGCTACAGCAGCATAAGCCTTGGCAAACTCACTTTTCTTCAGTTTGTTTTCGTCCATGTAGGACTTTACGAGGGCATCCAGTTTGTCAGCAGAAGTAGCGAACTCACCGTCTACGTCAGACTTACCAAATTCTTGCATAGCTGCATCGAATGCTGCATCAGCGGCCTTCAGTGCTTCCATGATTGCTTCATCTTCGGAGAACTTAGCTACGAGAGATTTAGCGACAGAGATGTCAAAGTGTGGCAGAACTTCACCAGCACGTTTTGCCAGTTCAATGTCAGCCTTCTCAACAGCAGCAGCTTCAAGTGCTTTAAGAACTGGTGCAGGGATGTCAGATTTAACTACCATCTCGCCTTCAACTTCCAGCATCTCAACTTCAGCTTTCTTTTCGATAACATCAGATTTGATGACGTAGCCATTTTCAATAAGACCTTTGCGAAGACGCTCGTTCTCAGCCTTGAGGGTGTCAATTTCGACTTCCTCTGCTGTTGCTTCTTCTGCCTTATCTACTTCTGGAGCTTCTTCCATTTTAGCGGGTTCAGCTTCTTCCTCTTTCATCATGTCGTAGCCAAGAGCTTTCATAGCTTCTGGTCTCCCACACGACTTTTCTTCCATGTATGCCTTTACTTTGGCTTCCATTTCTTCAGTCATTTTAATAATTTCCTCTTCGGAATTGTCACGCTTGAAGAGACTAACCATCGCCTGTGCATTGGCTGGACGGTCCACAAGGGACAGTTCCTCAAGTTGCAAGTTTTTTAGGAGGTTAGGCAAGATTAAATCTCCTCTTTCATAGCACGACCGCCAATGGAGAAGGCCGCAAGTTCGCCAGACTTCACCATAGCCCAGATGCCATCGTCGAATACTTTGTAAGCAACGACCCATCCTTCACGGTCAGACTGGATACCAAGAGCATCACCGATTTCTTTGGTGATAGGAAGCGAGTGGACTACTGTGCCAACCTGCTCTCCTGTGTGCATAGCCTTGCCGACACGCACATGCTCCATAAATTCGTTTACAGCTTTCACAAGTGTGCCAGCTTCGATAACATCCCCTTGGCGGTCTACTACAGCTTCACCCTTTTCGGTTACTACTGAGGCCCAGCCATAGACCATACGCTGTTCTTCGTCGGTCTTAAGGATTTTACCTTCTATATTCTTTGTCATATCACTCACTGATGTACCTGCTTCCCACATACGGCATGACCAGTAGCCAGCCTTTGTTTTGTCCTTCTTGGTGTCACACGAATGACGGGAGCGAAAATTGGCACGAGCCTTCGGGTCATCACGACGGATTTCCATGTTAGGGTCGCCAAAGGTAACTCTCTTAACCTTGCCACCGTCCTGTACGAACACTTCAAACTTCTTGTTGCCACCTTTGATGCGACGAGGCTTGTTAAGTGTTACTTTCTCACCTTGGTACTCTGCCTTAGCAAACTCTGTCTTTATTACCTCAGCTACAATAGCCCTGAGAGCCTCTATACGGTCCACTGAGGAGCCTTCTTCCTCTTCTATAGCCTCACCCCTGTCATAGTGCGCTAGGTAAGCCTCATGGCTCTCTCCGGGCATATAAACAGCCTGACCATCGTAGTCGTGAACGTGAACCTTGCCTTCAAGACCTATATCCATGCTACGGGAGACTGCTTCTGGCTCCGTAGTGAAAATATCGTTGGCATATTGTGCCTTCTTCATGGACTTCTTACTTGACGAAGGGTGAGATGAAGGCAGAAGGTCTTTATCGTGATTAGCTGACTTAGAACCGCTTACGATCTTAAGAAAGCTGTTGACACGGGCCATAGCCCATTGCTCAGGTGACTTTACGCTAGGACGAACGCTTGAGGGGTTAGTCTTGTAAGCACCAATACCACGATCATAGACCGCTTGAAGCATTCGCATAGTTACCTTATACTTAGACTTCTTGTTATGGGCTTCCATCTTGTTTTTGAGGCCAGTCTTTGACATTATAATACTTTCGCTAAGTAGCCCTTGAAGATGCCAAACACTATTGCGTTGTTGTCTTGTGTCTCACAACGAATACGCAGGTCTGAGTTCTTGGGGGCAATAATTGCTGGATCAAGGCTTATATCTGAGTTTCCACCAGTGGAAGATGCAGTAAAACAAGCCATTGGTAGGAATACGCCATTAGGTTCTCTTATCTCAACGTAGAAATCTACGGCTGCTGATGTTTTAGCACTGACTGAGCCATAGAACCCTGTCATAACATAGTAGTCTTGGCTACTGAACGTGGTTGCAGACTTTAGGGACTGTTGGAAGCCCAGAGGAATATCAATGTGTATCTTAGTGGCGTCTGAAGGTATGCCGCCAGATATTGTTGTATCCTCATACACAACCACACGACCAACTAACTCTGTACCACCACCGTTGCTAATTCTTGATACTCGTGCGAGGGCTGTATCTAGTGTTACCTTAGTCTGTCCACTGAGGGTTACATTCTGTACGACAAAAGTAAATTTTCCGTCTGATACTGTGTGACCTTCTATCCTAATAACTTCTGTGTCTGATGCAGATGATGAGGATATACGAGAGATAGAGTTAGTTGAAACGTAGGTTTCGTTTCCACCAACGGTCCAGACTGTCTGTAAGCCAGAGGTAGAAAGCTGGGCAGAACGACCAAACTTGAGTAAAGACTTAGCCTTGCGGTCGATAGAGACTAAATCACCTGTAGAAGCCTGTATCTCTCGTTCAGCCTGTACAAGTCGTCCGTCTGGGACTTCATATGTACGCTTCTGCCATCCACCAAACATCTGATCTATTTCCTCTGTTATAACGACGTTAGGGTCGAAGGGTTTACCAACATCAGGTCTTTGTGTTACTATATTTTCTGCAAGTAAGTTATTAACTTGGGTAAGGCTTGTTGAACCTAATGTCGGGTTACCTGTTAATATACTATCGACAGAAAAGTTTTCTTCTTCTGTGAGGGTAGCAAGAGAGACAACAGGGTTTGTTGTGAGTATACTGCTTGCTTGTACATTATGATCTTGGGTGATTGCCGTTGGTAAGACGACGACATTACCAGTAGTAATATTTGTGGAAGATAGGCTTTGAGCTTGGGTTATAGCCGTAGGAGAGACTATAGGTTGACCCGTTACGACAGAATTTACGTTTGTAACGTGATTTTGGGTTATAGCCGTAGTAGAAATTACGGGCTGACCAGTTACGATGGAAATTACGTTTGTAACGTGGTCTTGAGTTATTGCGGTGGTTTGTAATACTGGATTACCAGTAGAGAAACCATCAGCACCAATGAAATCCTCATTTATTATGGGTTCACTGGCTTCGGTGAGGATTAACCCACTATCTTGCTGTAGAATCCTGCTGGTCATGGCCCATAACCCTTATTATGCAGGATCAGGTATACCGATAGTAAATGATCCTAGTGAGAAAGTGTTTCCAGAAGCAACTACTTGGCTTGCCGTAAGAGAGCCTGTAGCAAGTAGACGAGAGTTACCTGTATCAACTATAGAGTAGTGTGTAGCCGTACCACTGCCTGTCACTGAGGCGTCTGCTACAGCAGCTACAACAACCTCACGACCACCACCAGACCTGTCAGAAGGGGCAGCAATGGAAAGAGAGGTTGAGTTACCTAGAGTGTAGGTAGAAGTGGCCTCTGCATAACTTGCAGCTTCTTGAGAAGTGATATCAATTCGGTTAGCCTCAGTATCTAGTACCGTAAGGCCATTGTCGAATACCCTGTTGTTTAGAGTTGCCATTATTCTTGATCCTCAGTTGGGGTCTCTTGTTCCACCTCTGGGTCATAGTCTAGTTCAGCAATACCCATAAGGTCACTGATAACTTCTGGGTGACTACTAACGTCAATACCTGCACCATTGAGGTTACGTAGGAAGGAAGAAATCTCACGCAGATCGTGTGGAGCGACATCACCAGCCTCAATGGTTGGCATCATGTCATAGTTCAGACCGTTCAACTGCCAAAGACGCTCGACCAACTGTTTGTTGAGAACATCGACGATTGCTTGGATATAACTCTCAAGCGCACGGAGGAACAGGTCTGTCTTCGACTTGGACAAGGCGTAAGAACCACCAGATGTCCCAAGAAGAAGAAACTCAGAAAGCATAGAACGTGCAATGTCATGTTGATAACGGCTAACGATAGGGTTAATGTCTATGTTACGTTTACCATTGGACGCCATGAGTTCTACATCAACAAGTCGTGTGCTACTAGGCGCACCATCTTTATCAGGGTAGGTATCCGAAGGAAGGATAATGTACCCTTGTTCGTTGAATTTAACATCACGTAGGACTTGCTGTAGGTTTTGTACGAAGCCTGACTGTGCAGCGGAAGCATCCCCTGAGAGGTACTCAGCAGGGATACGAGCTACAGGAATACCTGCAAGTTCACGCTCTACTGCAATAGCTTCTATCGATTGTAAGTTGTTAAGATACTCGTAAGAAGTATAAGCATTGCGAAGTATAGAACGACCACTGGGGTCTCCATTAAGGCTAGTAGTACGGTAATATAAAGATTTATTGAGGGGAATGTAGTTACGACCACCCATGAACCCCACTTCTTGCTCAATGCCTAAGACATCACCAGTCTTTTGCTCTACATCAAACTTCGATACAGTCCAAGGCGCACGGGACGCAATCTTACGTACACCAATACGTCCGTCAGTGTACTTAGAGTTCTTCTTCGGGGAACGCTCAGTAGGACCAACACGACGCTTGTAGATAACTTCAAACCAACCGAAGCCATACGACAAATAGGATAGAGCATCCGATATATGGTCATCCAGAGTGTGATCCATATCATCAAGGACACTCTCGACAAACTCTTTCTCTACCCTAGCTGCATCACTGTTATCAGCAGGTTTTACGTGAAGATCAATATCACGTAGTATCTGTTCAACAGAATACATGACAGCACCTACGGTACTATCGTTATCACGCATCTCACGATACTTACGAATAGCTTTCTTGCCACGAAGCTCAGGCAGAAACTCATCAGCACGGATTTGACCGTTGTACGTATTATCGCCAGCTACACCTAATGTGGTTTTAGCTTTCGCCTCTGAGAGTTTCTTTACCATTGTATCTATCGCTTCTTTACTATTAGCGTGAAAGTCCCTTAACACTACTGTAAGCGAGGGTCAGTTTGGGTTTCGTGTATCCGTTGAGTGAGAGGTCTGTAATTGCCCATACGAGGGCATCAAGTCTATCTGGGGAACCAATCGACCCTAGTGGTTCCCATGTTCTCATTTGTGTTTCTAATTCGTTTAGTGTAGCCCCATCAGGGGGATTAGCTACGTGCTTAACAAGACCACGCTCGTATAAGGCAGATATGGGTTCAGCACGGGCAAACTTACCGCGAGATGCTCGTACAGCTTTATAAGGGACAGTCTCATCTTCACCGTGTATGGTTGTTTTAACCATGTCACCACCTTGGTTTACCTCAGCTACAATACGGTCAGCTTGATGGTGGTGGTATAATTCTATGGCCTTCATAGCCCACCCTTGGGGAGACAGTCTATCTGTGTAGTCACCTAAGACGTAAGCAACACCGTTGACATCTATACCTGCAACGACAATACCTGTCATATCACTTTCAGCATTAGATGTAACAGCAGGGTCAAGTGCAACGACAATACGGGCTAAGTCAGGTACACCCTCATGTTTAACTGAGGCATCATCTAACATAGCCGTAGTCCAAAGTGCGCCTTGAGCTTCCTCTAGCACTTCAGCGTAGAGTTCCTGTCTACCTAACCGTGTGCCTTCGTATTGTTCCTTAACAGCAGTTAAGTATGTACCTGCAAGGTTAGATGAGTTATCAAAGGTAGACCCTGTAGTAACTATAGTCTTAGGGTCTTTGAGTATCTGACGTATTAGCTTAGTAGGCTTAGGTGTAGTAGTAACCATAATACGAGGGTGTTTCCCAAGTCTCATACAGAACTGTAACATAGACCATGTGTCCATATCTTTGTTCCAAGCAGCAGTCTCATCACACCAAGCTAACTCAAACTGAGGACCACGTAAACGCTCAGGTTCCTCAGCAGAGAAGAACTGTACTTGTGCGCCATTGTCCCACGATAGTGTCCGTTTGGTTGGTGACCAATCAGGGAAACCCATCTTCTTACCAGCGTAGGTCTTATCGCCCTTCCAGCAGATACTAAGGAAACCACTCTCGCCCTTAACCATAACACGTTCAATGTCTGAGTTAGTAGAGGCTACAGCAGCAATACGTTTAGTACCACGCTTTACATTCTCTCGTACCCACTCAACGCCTGATCTAGTCTTACCAAAGCCACGACCAGCATTAATAAACCATGTGTTCCAGTCACTACCGTCAGGCTCAAGTTGGTTATCTCTAGCCCAGAAGTTCCAGTCATGCTTTAGTTCGTCTACCTTACGTGGCCCTAGCTCATCAAAGAGTTCCTTGACCCTAGCAGCAGGTAACTCACGTAGAGTATCAGCCGTTATCTTCCTCTGGGGTCGGGTCATCAGTGTTCTTTCCTAGTAACGCCATGAGTGTGTCGGTTGCACTCTCGTCTAAGTCTGGGTCAGTATCTTGTTCGACTTCAATGTTAGTCTGTGTAGGTGACCAACCACCCTTACTACGTAGGAATAACTCTTGGGACTTGAAGTCACCTTCCATAGCTTGGTCGATGACCTTACGCCCAACAGCACCATTGATCTTCGCTCGTTCTTGTTCGATGAACGACCCATAAGTCTTATACATGGTAGACAGAGAACGTGGAGCATAAGTCAGATGCTGCATTGAAGCTATCATTTGACGTATGGCTATGCCACCTTGGATACACTCCAAGATGTGTTTCTCTACGTTCTTACTATAAGGTAGCTTCTCAGCCATACTAAAGTTCCTGTCTTTCAGACCACGACATAAAAGGTGTACTTATGTGGGTAGCGCAGATTCTATCCTATCAAGATGTCAGCAAGACCCTTTACTCTTGTTCTTAAGTTCGGAAGCATACGTCTTGGTTACTTGTAGGAAGATTGTAGAGACAACAACAAGTAGGGTACTTAAGTATATACTTAAGTTTTATACTCTACTGGTTATACTACATAGTGGAAAAACTTAAGTTAATACTATAGTAGTCTCTCTCTTACTATACTATAGGGATATATTTTAGAATCTTAGACACACTGTTTTGCAACTATTTTACAACCCTTTGTTTTACAACAAAAGAAAGTTTTACGTTTTGTGTCGTTTTTTGTAATAGTGTGACATTTGTACAACACCTTTGCTTCAGTGCCTTGGTTGGAACATGGTGTGGGGGACGAAAGTAATTTCTTGTTTTGGATTCATGTGGGGTGGCCTGAGGCCACTGATTCGTTCGTGTATGATCAAGGGGGCCCCAATGTCAACCCCCCAGTCTGTTGTAATTATGTCACACATTGGTTTAAAAACAGGGGTTGACAGAAGTTTTTACTTGACGAGGCGAGCGATTCGCCCACCACCCCAACATTGATTCGGATGTTACATTGTCACACAACAACAAAAGAATTGAACGCTTGTTCACTTACTAACACCTTGCCATTGTTACAATGTAACACCACCGACTCCATCATATGACTCCGGCTAGTACCATGCACGATACCATTGAAGACTGGCCGCAGTAATTGCAAAAACCACCGTCGCAATCTGGCTCAAGCTCTTCGCTATATTCACCCTCGCAATCTAAGCTGGTACATATGGCGGGAACCACTGACTCCATCGCGTAGTGTACTATCAAGTCCAGTCCGGACTCATACCCAAATTGCTCTGCTAGTAAAGCCAGAGACTCGTTGTCGTTACGTCGCTGCATTACACTGACTCCTTGTCTATTTGACTCTTGATTGTTTGTAGGGCGTCAATCAATTCACTCAAATTTTCATAGTGAATGATTGGCTCATCTCCCGTAATAGGCCCATTGGGATTGCGTAACATGACCTCTTGTGTGTCAATCTGCCCGTACCATTCATGCTGTACAATGGATACCTTGAATCCTTTGTGTGAGACTCTTACAAAATTCATACTTACACTTTCTTCACTCATTATACTGACTCCTCTTCTTCATCTATGGGGAAGGACACAACAACATAACCATATTCGTCAGCGGTTATTTCCCACTTGTGAGTCGGGCACTTATTTAACCATTCAAAAAATTCTATACGGGCCGTGTTTACACTTTCATCACCCATCACACTGACTCCTTTATCATTTGTTTTGCTTTACGTTTGCTTGCACCATGCGCCACGATTGCCACGCTCTTAGCTTTAACGCTGTTGCCCCCACATAACTTGCAGCTTGCACAAGTAGCACGATTGCCAGCCTCGTCACTAGCAGGACATAAGACTTCTCTACCTTTAATAAGCTTATCTAATGACGATATGACTCGGAATGTACGTTCGCCCCTAGACCATGCGCTATGCGCTTGTGTGGCGGTATCCGCGCTTGTCATAATGTTTTGAGGCATAGGATTCGTAGGATTGTGTGTGTAAGCTGTCACAAAATCGGCCCCACTAATCAGCGATTCCCATATGTAATTAGGTACTGCACATGGGTCACCATAGGAGCCCAAACGAACGCCACGCAAGAGTCCTATAGCACGAATTGCGTCGTGACCTTGTGCGACCTCATACACGCCACGATTATATGCCTTAAAAACACCATTGGGGGCAAACAAAAGATTCACGTAGCACGTTCTATCCTTTGCCCAACCCGTGGCCTTGTTTGAAGGTTTACCTTTATGCATACAATCGCCACAAATTGAAGAATCCGCGCCAGTCCGACTCGCTGTTATAGGGTCTACATCCGAACGTAGAATCCACGTTTGCACCATATCCCCCGTTTTACGATTGCCCGACTTTACTTGTGCAATTGCGACAATGGGTGACCCGTCAATCTGAGACGGCCCGTCATAAATAATATAAGACTTATTAACCATTATTTTGACTCCTTATTTATACACTGACCAAACGTCAGTTGACCTGTAAACCTTAAGCAAAGAATCTAGGTCACGAATTACGTTTTTGAGGTGATAATCTTTATCTGATTTATCAGTTGACCAGTACGCAATGGTTGCGGCCTCTGACAATTCACGCGCGTAGTATTTAAGATTTAATAGTTGATCTTGCGTAAACATTATTTTGACTCCCGCATAGCTTTGTTTAATTTGTCGCGTAGTTTTGCGCGATTGAGATAGAACGTCAAAGAGTCAATGTCAGTAAATGACGTGCATTCGTGTTCGCCGTCCAGTTCGCTTTGATAAATGTCTCTGTCTATT
>Ga0181416_1000521_pt1 | contig 9885 bp, 2 predicted proteins | sample 39SPOviralmetaG_FD_130141 | JGI IMG/M metagenome (GOLD analysis project Ga0181416, IMG submission 130141) | Marine viral communities from the oligotrophic San Pedro Time Series (SPOT) site, San Pedro Channel, CA, USA - 39 SPOT_SRF_2013-01-16 | ecosystem: Environmental > Aquatic > Marine > Strait... | reverse complement strand
GTGGCATGTTTGGACAAGCTACAGGAGATGTTTATAATCAAAATTTTGGACCACATAACGTTTCGGGGAGTACAGACTAATGGCTACATATTTTACAGGTTGGGACTTTAATAAAAGTCTTGAAAGAGCAATGGATAGAAATGACAGAGTTAAAGCTAATGATCAAAACAATAAGTTTCGTGCTAAAGAATTAGGAGAAAAAATTGCTGCAAGAGAAGCAATGGATGCTTTTCGTGAAAGAGAACTTGCAGATAAAATTCAATCTAGAGAAGAAGCAAGACAAGCAACTGAAGATGCAAGATTATACGATTGGACAAAAACAGAAAGAAAATATGATCGTGATGATGAATTGTTAGATAGAGGTAAAACAAAAGAAGAAAGAGCAACAAAAAAATTAAATAAAGCTGGTCTTGCAACTGTACCAAATTTTGAAGAATATGATCAAAATGAAGCAGTAACTGAAAGAAAAGATTTTATATTTGACGAAGGAGAATTTAGAAGAGCTTCTGATGATTATATTACAAGTATTGAAAAAAATCTTCCTAGTTTAATAGGAATATCAGAAGCAGATCCTGAAAATAGTCAATTAAATAAACATTTAGATGACTTAGAAGAAATATATAGAGTTTTTGATAAAAGTGGAGAATATAGCGGACCACTTGATTCAACTATATTTGATTGGTTTGATGGAGAAGCATCAGGTGCAAAAAAATCAAAATCAAGAATAGCTAGAATACTATCAGCTACAGGAAGATTATAATTGGATCCACAATTACAGTATAAATTAAATCTATATCAAAACTCCCCAGACGTATTTAATGATGATGAACTAGACCTTCTTAAAGGTCAGTTAGAGTCTGCTGGAGTTGATAAATCTGTTATAGATGGTGTACAACATGCTGGACCCAAAAGAAACAGTGGGTTTTCACTTGCAAGAACTATTGGTAACTTTCTAGAAGGTACTGTAGAAGGAGCTACAACGCTTTCTGCTGGCGTTACAGAGCCACAAAATACTACAGAGACCATAGCTAGAAGCATGGGATCTTTATTTGGGTTTGTAGGGACATTTCCTATTGGCGGTGGAGTTTTAGCTACTGGTTTAAAAGTTGGATCAAAAGCACTTCGTGGTGCAAAAATATTACAAAAATCTACTAAAGCTAAAAAGCTTGCTGATTTTGGTGACAGAGCAGCCGCAAGTGTTTCTAAAGCAACTGGTGATAGAAACTTTGTACCTATTTTTAGTGTACCTAAATGGACAGCTACAAAAACAATGGAGTTTGTTGGTAAGCAAGCTAAAACCCAAGATTTAATTAATAGTTATAAATGGCTTCAGAAAGGAACTAGATCTGAAGCAATGATACATGAAGCTATAAATCTTGGTTTAATGAGTGGTATGTCTACATTAACTATAAACCCAAGCAATTGGAAAGAAACATACGATGATGCGTTTGGAGCAATTCTTTCTGGTGGTGCTATGGGTGCTACGTTTGGTGGTATTGGTAACTTTATTAAAATTAAAAATGCACTTAACTCTACTAATCCTTTTATAAGAAAAAATGGTGAAACAGTTGTTAAAGGTATGGTTGGTGCGGTTGCACAAGGTATGTTTATGCATGCTCAAACTCCTGACGATGTTGATATACCATTAGCAGAGCAAGTATATGAATATGCTCTTGGTGCGTATTTTGGTGCTAATGCACAATCAGGACTTAAAAGAGCCGTTGCAGGTAATCGAGACATAATTACAAAAGCTAGAGAAAAAGATGTTCCTATATCAGAGTTAGCTAAGGATAGAAATTTAAGTAAAGAAGTACAAACTGAATTAGAAAATTTAAAAACGCAAGAAGACGCTGCTAACAACATAATGAAATCTGTTTTGCAAGAACGTGGTGCTCCATTAGAATACAATCCTCAAGATTTTTATGATGCAAGCGTTACTGGCGGAACACATAAAGGTAAAGCTGGCAAAATAATAGCAGTTAATGAAAAAACAGGAAGAGCAACTCTTGACTTAGGTGATGGTAGAAATACTACTATAAAAGTAAACAATTTAGAATACAGAGAACCTGGAGAAGTTGATTATAAACCAGGAGAGTCTTTTATAGAAGATCATACGACTGCAGTATCTAATGTAATGGAGTTAATTGAAGCTAATAGACCTACTAATACTTACATAAACAAAAGTTTAGAAAATGCATCTTATGAAATACAAAAACAATTAAGAGATGCAGGAGCACCTTTAGACAGGTTAAGTATTCAAAGAAAAATTAAAGAAGCAGTTGCTGGTAAGTCTGATTACAATTGGAACTCAATGGTTGATTCTTTAAATGAAAAATTTTCTGATGTTGGAACTATATTAAATATTGGTGAAAAAAGTGTACTTAATAATCTTGGAAGAAATTTAAGAAAATTTGCTAAAAGTGAGCAGAATAAACAATCTGTTGATATGATACATCTTAATTTAAATAGCACAGGAATAGCTTTAGAACCATACGGACATTTAAATGCTAAAAATCAAGTAGTAGCTAATAAAAGAAGACATGTTGCTAAGTGGGTTGGTAAAAAATATACTAACACTGATCCTTTTACATACAATGAAATAGCAACAAGAGAAGGAATTATTGAAACAAATAAAGGCTTAAAGGGAATAGTTACAAAAATATTTAGAGAAAAAGATTTAGCTAACTCTAATTGGTTAAAAAATAAATTAACTAAAGATGAATTAAACGCTAGATACAAACACGTAAGAAAAACAAAAGACTTATATGACAGCAAGAAGTTTGTTCTTGGAGGTAATGGTGAAAAAGACACTATTATTTTTACCGATTTACAATTTCCAAGAACTCCTAGATCAAATGTAGTTAGAGCACCTGGAAATTATATTTTAAATGCTACTAAAGGACATCCAGAGTTAATTAAAACAATAAAAAATCAACAAAAAACTTTTACAAAATTATATAATTTATCACAAAAATCTCAAGCACAAGGAGAAAGAGAGTTAGGTAAAAAATATACTAATACAGAATATGCTTATCAAAATATGGTAGCTAGTAAAATAATGTGGATTGAAAATCTTAATCAAAAATCATTTAAAGAAATACTAGATGCTAATAAAAAAGCAGTAAAAGAAGGTAAGCGTAAACCTTATATAGATAATGCAATTGATTTAAATAAAAGATTTCCTGTAATGCATGCTAGTGAACCAGCTTGGGACAGAGCAGTTTATGAAGGTTTAAAAGATGTAGAAAATGGAAACTTAAAAGTAGTATTAGTTAATGCGTTAAATAAAAATTCTAAAGCAAGATATGAAAAAATTATAAGTAAGACTTTAGGTAAAGAACTAGACGCTCATAGAGATGGTATATATGTCCTTAGACGAGATATTTTTGATGCAGCTATACAAGATAACGGTTTACCTAAAAACGTTGCTAGTGGCAAAGGCACATTGTTAACTACAAATGGCAATAAAGGATTAATGTTAGGTAAGTATGCATATGTTAGAGCTACAGAAGCACTAGACGCTTCATTTAAAAAAGATGGTATTCATGGAGAATTATACGATACAAGTATAAAACAACTTGGTGAAAGAGAAATGTATGATGTATCTCTTAAAAAAGGTCAAAGTGTGTACACAAATAGTAAAGGAAAAGAGTTAGCTGGGTCTGTAATTGCTGAAGAAATACCTATTATTGACCACAGAATGAATCTTGGTGTTTACGAAAACCCCATAAGAAATCTTTCTAATGCTGTTAGTGCATTGCAAAGATGGGAATGGTCTTATTCTCCTTATATGAAAAAAGCTGGTGTAAGTCAGAAAGAAATAAAAGATTTTTTTAGAGAACTAACACAAGAAAATTTTGAAGGTAAAGAGTCAATAAATAAATTACTTCGTAAAGAAAGTAAGATAACTGAAGAAGAGTTAGCTAAAGTTAGAGAAGTAGATATTGATGATATGAATGTTGATTTGGTTATGAAAATAGCTAGCTCACATAAAGATAGTCCTTTGTATCGAACAATTTGGGACAAGCTACATAGAAGATTAAATGAAGTTCAGGACTTAGCTTCTGGAAATGATTTTGTTGACACAGAAGCATTAGACTATATGAACGAATTACTTAACGTTAGAAGTATGTCTGATAACATATTAAAAATGGCTCCTGATATTACACCATTAATAAATAATCATAAGTGGGTAAAAAATTATTCAAGTATGGTACTAAAAAATTATTTATTAAATAGGATAAATAAACCAAAAGAAAAATACAGTTCTAAACACATATTTTTACCTTATGATAGATACATGCAGACAAATAAACTAACTGCAGGGTTAAAACCAGGTGAAATAATAATGTACAAAGGTGCTGCTCAAGCAAAAGTAGAACTTAACGGCAAAGAAATGACTTTAGAAAAAGCATTGCAAATAGATCCTAATTTAGAACAAGTGTTATTGCGTGTACCTGCTGACAACATTAGTGGGCAAAGAGTTGTTAAAGTAAAAGTTGTTCTTAACGAACAAGGTACTGGTATTGTTGTGCATCCAGAAGACATGCATTTTATGGGTGGTGCAGATTTAGATATTGATAGTGGGTTTATGTATAGAAGCACACCTAAAAAATTTAGAGATGCTATTAAAAACTCAAAAGATGTAATGAAAGATGTAGATCCTACTGGACCTGAAGCAGTTGCTCAGTTTTCTAAAGGAGATATTGCAGGAATACCTACAAAAGAAATATTAAAAAACCCTGCATATATGCTCGATCCTTTTATATCAGAACAAATTGGTCACAATTCAAGAACAAACAATGTAAATCTTGGAATAGCTGTAAGCACTGGTCAAGGTTATGGAAGAATGTTAGACTATGTTTTAAATAATCCAGGTAAAGATTATAAAGCTTTTGGATTACCTAAAGAAATATTAGAAAATACAAAAAACTTTAAAGAAACTGTATTAAATATTAAATCAACAGGTGATGTAACAGAGTATATGAAAGAAGTGCAAAAAGCTGTAAACATGTATGCTGATGCTGGAAAATTTGGTTCTTTAATGTCTGGAAGTAGATTAAAAGAAAAGATGTTTTTAGACACTGGGGTTCTTGTTTCTGTTAAAGATAAAATAACAGGTGTTTCATTTGATTTAAGTTCTGAAATGTCTCAAAAAGTAATTGATAATCATACTGTATTTGGCAAATCTCAACAATTTAAACAATCATTAAATGGTGTTTATTTTGATAATGGTGTTCGTAAACAAATGACAATTGATCAAGCTAGGGAAGCTGCTCAAGATTATTTAGACGCACTTAAAACAAATAACATTGAACCTGACTCTATGCCAGGAGTTTTAACTGTTAAAGCTGAAAAGTTATTAAACTTTGAAAGTAATAATAATTTTATTGGAAATATTAATACAGAAAAATTAAACAAACTATACGCTGAAACAGTTGCCAGGTCTGAAAAAGATAAAATAATAACATCCTACAACAGAAGAGATCTGCAAGGAACTAAAGCAAAAAACATTAATACGTTTAAAGATTTTGTTTCAAGTGATATTGATTTTATAACTACAGTTAGAAAGCTTGAACAAACATATAAAAAAGCTAAAGAACAAATGACAGATGAGCAATTTAAAAGGATGCAAAATGATGTTCTTGACGCTGCTACAGAGCTTAGAGTTGAATGGCAATTAGAAAAATATTGGAACACTAACCGAAAAGTATTAGCAAACAAAGGTTCAGTTAAATTAGCAGATGCAATTAATAAATCTATTGAATTGCAAGCTCTTAATTTTAGAGCTGAGAGTCCCATTAAAGAACAATTATTTTATGACATGCTTACAAGTAATGTTGTTACTGGAGTAAATCAAAAGTCAGATATACTTAGAAACAAAATGAGAAACAAACTCTTAGCAAGTCCTGCATTAAAAGGACAAAATATTAGACCAGAATTAGAAAAATTTATGGATCAATTTACTGCAGATAAATTAGATGCTTTAACTAAAGATCCTTACAGTAAAAACAAATCTATTAATTTAGATTTAATGTATAGCGTAGACGCAATACCTCCAAAGTATTTAAAAAATCATTTTAAAATAAGACAACAAATAGAAGAATCTATACAGGGTTATACTGCACCTGTATTAGAAGTTCAAAAACAACGTAAACAACAAATACGTGAAAAAATAAGAGGTTATAATGAGGGTAAAGCCAGGCAAGAACTAATTGATAAAGTAAATAGCCAAGTGTCTAATAACGCAGAATTAAGAGAAATGCGTAGTGATTTAGAAGCTATATTAGATAGAGAACCTGAGCTTCTTGCTAAAATAGAACAAGCATTTCCTGCAATGTCTAATAGACCATATGCAACTAGTTTAATAGACAACGTGTACGGCAAAAGTTTAAAAGATGCTACAGCTGGAGATATACAAAATTTTATTAATTTTTTTAAAGAAAGAATGACAGCACAAGAATGGGTTTCTTATAAAAATAATGAACCTAAGTCTAAGAAATTATTTAATTCTGCTTATTGGTCTTTTCCTGAAACTATTGTAAATAGAGTAGGACCGTTTGATTTATCTTTTGTTCCAGTTGATGGACCTAGAAAAGTACTAGAAAATGGTAAACTTGTAGAAAAAAAAGATTTACTTGTTCCAGTATCTGGTTTTGAAAGACTTACAGTTGATAACAAAGCTGGTTCAGAAATAGTCACTGGTCTTACCGATCAATTAAACAATTTATTTTTAAAAGGAAGATTTGATTGGCTTCAGTCTATAAACGATCAAGGAATACAGCGTTTAGCTGTTGAAGCTGCTATTGGTAAACATGAAGGAGTTAATGCTAAAAAACATAAAACATATCAAGATGGATTAGATAAAAGTTTAAAAATATTAGAAAAAATTGGTAAACAAGAATACAGTGTTACACTTGATGGTAAAACTAAGCCTATAACTGGTGAAAAAATAGTTGATAGATTAGCTAAAGATATTCGTGAATCAGTAGAGTTTGTTAATAAAAATTTTTTACATACAGATGTTAGTTTTAGAAATTTTTTACTTGAAGGTAAAAGAGGTGAGCCAAGAATAAGAGAAGTAATAAGAAGAAGAATACAACCTATTTTAAGAGATTTTAATAAACGAGAATCATTACTAGAAGGTAGAATAGATAAGTCTATTAGCAATGACAACCTTTTTAAATTTATGGAATTATGGAAAAGAAGTGAACAAGTAAGAGAATACGATGGAAGAGTTATATTAAACAGAGATTTAAAAAATTTAGATCGTGCTGAATATGATAAGTGGTTAGAGAAAAATATTAATGAAATAGATGCAAAATACGGAGTTGGTGAAATTGGAGAAGGATATTTTCCACATAGAAATATTCCTAAAAAAATTGTAGATGAATATATAGAATCAAAAGCTGCAGAAAAAGGAGGGTTAGATGCCAATATAGAAAGTTATTTAAAATCAGAAATTAATCTTGGCAATTTAGGCAGAGCTGATGGTGGGGCTATGCAACCTTATAACAACATTATTTTACATCAAGGAGATAGAAGTCCAGCAAGATTAAAAATAAAAGATAAAACTGCACAAACTCTATCACCTAATCAACGTAGAAGATCGGCTAATTTACCTGAATATGAAAAAAATATAAATGTTTTATCGCAATACATGGGTCAAATATTAAAAGCTAGATATAATGCACTAATGGCTTTGTCAAATGCTGAAACAATTAGAACGTTTGAAAACGCAAAATATAAAGATGGTACGCCTGTTATGGGTAGTAAAGAAAACAGACAGCATTGGGGTAGGTTTATGAGAATGACTACTTTAAAAGATATTGGAGGTCAACATATTTTACCTGAACAGTGGTTAAATGATAAAGCGTTTCCAATGAATAAATTATATACAGGATTTACAGAAGGACAATTATATAAAAGATTAAACAAAATGGGTAAGTTTTTTGGTAAAGAAGAACTGTTCTTGCCAAAAGATAGAAATGGTAAAATTACTCCTGAAGCTCTTTCTGATAGGTTAAATTGGTTAAGTAATCTTGAGGCTAGAGTTAGTACGTCTACTTTGTTATTTAATACTAGAGGTTGGGTTTATAACATGTTTGGTGGTAATGCTAACTCGTTAATATCTGCTGGTTTTAACCCAATGAAAAAAGCTTATGATTATAATTATCTCAGGTCAATAATACCTGATCCTAATTTGAAAAAAGGACAACCTGATAATAGAGGTAAAGATTGGTTTTTAAATTGGGCTAAAGAACAAGGTGTTATAGAAACATTTTGGACATCAGAACTGTCAGCAAACAATTCTTTTAGAGCTATTAAAAATATGAAAGGATATCATTCTTTTAGAGATGAGTTAAGGATGGCTTCAGGTCTTAAAAAAGATACAAGAACTGATAAAAGAGATGTTATGGAAGTTCTTAAAAAGTATCAAATAGATCAAAAAGCTACTGATTTAGGTGGGTTTTTTATGAAACACGCTGAACAAGAACTAAGATTACGTTCTTTTTTAGCACATTATGTTAAAGCTAGAGAAGTTTTTGCTGCAAGGGGAGCAACGTTTACTGCTAATGATCCAGCTATATTAAAAATTGCGTTAGAAGGTACTGTTGGGAGCCAATATCTTTATAATAATGTATCAAGACCACTTGCAACAGCAAGTCCAGCAGGTCGTATAATGAGTAGGTTTCAGTTATGGGCAGGTAATAGTTTACGATTACGTAAAGATGTAACTAAAATGGCAGCAGATGTGGGATTTAAAAAAGGAACTGAAGAATATAAAAAATATGAGCGTATGTTGGGTGCAGATATGATGATGTTTGCAATGGCATCAATGTTACCTTATAGTATGTTTGATGCTACGTTACCACCTCCATACAATTATTATACAGAGTTTTCTCAAATGTTATATGGTACTCCACAAGAAAAAGAAAGAGCGTTCTTTGGTACGTTACCATATCCGTTAAACGTTACAGGTCTTATAACACCTCCTAGTGCACGTTATATAACACAACCACTTGGTAATTTAATGACGGGTGATTGGGAAAGATTTTGGGATTATCAAATATATACATGGTTTCCATATGGAATGGTAATGAAGACAGGTAATGATATAATTAAATCTCCTATAAAAGCAGTAGATAAATTATCAGGGTTTCCTTTATATAGGTTAAATTACATGTCTCAAGAAAATGACAAAGAGGAAGAATAAGATTTTTTGTAGCGTATATGTAGCGTATTGTACTACATTCATTGGCACAATTGGTATTTCAAAATGGGGAGTTTAGAGTACAAACAGATGCCGAAGTGGTGGAACTGGTAGACACGCAGTCTTGAGGGGGCGTACTCTAAGTACTTGTTTTTAAATACCTTATTCAACAACTAAGTAACCGTGTAGCGGTTATGTAGCAGAATGAGGCTTATATGTACAAGAACAATGGATCCTATTATACAAGCGTACAGCTTAATGGATTAAGATTACAGCGTAGTTTACATACCAAGAACAAAAAAACTGCAAAGGTTAGAGAGCCAAAGGTTCGTAACCTATTATACAATCAGATACTAACAGGTAAAGTTGATCCCAGGAAAAACAATCCTGGTTTAAAAGCTATGGTTGAGTTGTTCTTAAGAAAAAAAAGATTAGATAAAGTGTCTCCTAACACTTATAACACTTATAAATATACCCTAAGACCTTGGGTAAAAAAACAAAGTCTTCCTGAAAATAAAAATACTGCGATGAGTTGGATGAGAATGCTTAATGCATTTTACAATTGGGCTAATAAAGAATTTAAAGATACTGATTTCGAATTATATACTGATATTGGTCAAGCTATTAGGTCAAGAGTATTTACGGGGGGAGAAAAGGGGGGAATCTTGGGG
>Ga0181416_1000518_pt1 | contig 9907 bp, 17 predicted proteins | sample 39SPOviralmetaG_FD_130141 | JGI IMG/M metagenome (GOLD analysis project Ga0181416, IMG submission 130141) | Marine viral communities from the oligotrophic San Pedro Time Series (SPOT) site, San Pedro Channel, CA, USA - 39 SPOT_SRF_2013-01-16 | ecosystem: Environmental > Aquatic > Marine > Strait... | reverse complement strand
CTCGCAGGTTGTACTGCTTTAACATACTTAACGCCTCTGTAAGTTAGTTCTATGTTCATCGTATTTTTCTCCGTTATCCCCGAAGGGAAGCTGATTTCTTTTACGACTCTTTTAACGCATGAACCAATGCGAGCCCTTATAAGTGTGCTAGACTAATAACTTAGTACGCCTCGCTTTACAAGCTCGTTCTTGAACTTGTTTTTATGTTTAGGCTTTGTACTGTCTCTCTCATACGCTTCTACAAGCTCTGCTGTAGGGGTGGCATGGAGGTAGTAATGTTTCATACCGACTTTCTTTCGGTTGCGGTATAAACCTTCTGATTCTTTAAATTTAACTGGCATTTTGTTTTTCCTGATTATATTCGTTTTTGAGTAAGTCAAAGGCGGTTTCTGCAACACCTTTGTTGTCTGTTATCATGTACACTGTATATGAGTCGTGTACTTTATACTTTGTATCTGCTACTAGTCCATCTTTAAATTCTGTTATCTCTAACCTATTCTTCACTCTCTACCTCTAGCATTCCTTGATCGACTAAGTGCTCGATCGTTGTTTCGATACCTTCCTGTCTACCTAAGTGATAGCAATGTCCGCCACACCCTATGAGACAGAATATAAATATAGCAATCTCCATCATAATCTTCTCCGTTCTCGGATTGGTATTTCCATCTCAGAATGAGTATTATACGGAATAATAAGGACTCTGTCAAGAACTTTTTCTCAAATCCTGAATAAATTTCCAGTCTCTAAGCTGGGATTATACATCATATTAACTCAACTGTCAACAACTATTTTTGAGGAGTTAGAAAATAATACTTGACAAAAGAGCTTTCATACTTTATAATACTCCAATGAAAAAATATAAAAAGCAACCATGGACAGTAGACGAGCGTAGAATATTGTCTGAGTACTATTTTATATTGAATTTAGAGGATATGGCTTTCATGCTCCCTAATCGAACAGAGCAAGCTATAAAAAATCAAGTTACTTATTTGCGTAAGAGAGGTTACAGATTTAACAATGGGAACAAATGATATCATAGCTATTCTTGGAATGGCTTTATTTCTTTGGTGGTATTTGGAGAATGTAGACTAATGGATGTTGTCATTCCTTATCACGAAAAAGATGAATATACTGTATATGCTTGTATTGATTCATGTAAGAAGCATATAAAAAACCTAGAAAACATTTATGTAATTAGTAAAAATAGATTTACATATGATAACGTAAAGTGGATACCCGAAGAGGCTTATCCTTTTAGTATTTCTGATATAGGTAGAGTAAACTCAAACATTCACGAGAGTAGGAGAGCTTGGTATTACCAACAGCTACTTAAACTTTACGTGTTTAAAGTATATTCTTATCTTAACGAGTTTCTTATTGTAGACTCTGATGTGATATTTTTGAAAGACTACTACCCCAAAGTAGAGGGTAAGTGGGCTTATAATACACTATCGTTTATCCATGAGCCGTATGCTTTAAATGCGGAACTCATACACCCTAGCTTAACACCTTTTGACAAAACAATTAGTGGCGTAACACACACTATGCTATTTGAGCGAAAACGTTTACAGGAGCTATTTAATAGAATAAAAAGACAGGGTGAAGAAGTGTGGGAAACAATTATATCAAGTCTAAAATATGATGTTCAAGGAGAATATGGCGGAGAAGGTTCAGCACTTTCAGAATATGATTTATATTTTAATTTTATTATGAACGAATATCCAGAACAATACGTCCATCGTAAAATTAACTACGCCGATGTAAAAGATTATAAGGATTATTTAGACAATAAAGAGTTTACTTATGTTGCTAACCATGCTTGGATGCGTACCACCCCTTTAGTAGTAAACGAGTTAAAAGGTAAATTAGCTAATCAAATGTTCCAAATAGCTACAGGCTATGCACTTGCTAAAGATACTGGTGCCAATTTTGCAATTAATTATGATGACTATGCCAGGTGGCATGTAGGAAGCCCAGAAAATTATAGAGAGTTTTACTCTAATATACCAGAGACAGGTATAAACCCGCAGGAATATTACGAAGAAAAAAGCTATAGTTATAATCCTATAACTACAGGCAGTAAAGATACTAAACTAAAGGGATACTTTCAATCCCCTCTTTATTTTGATAGGTATAAGGAAAACATTAAAAATCTTTTTAACTTTCCAGAAATTGATTTAACAGATATTATAAACAAAGATACTATAGGTATACATATTAGGAGGGGCGATTATGCCAATTTTCCAGAGCATGATATACTAGATGAAGATTATTATTATAGAGCTATAGAGTCTATTGGTATAGGTAATATAATTATTTGTACTGATGAACCAGAATGGGTTCGTGAAAGATTTGATTATCCTATATCACCAATGAAATCGGATATCGAAGATTTATACTTATTATCTCAATGTAACAGATTGATATTAAGCAATAGTTCTTTTTCCTGGTGGGGTGCTTATTTAGGGGTGAAAAAGGATAAGGTTATAGTGCCAAACATATGGTTTGGAGAGCCTGGTCCACACGACTATCACGATATTTACTTACAAGAATGGGAGAAGATGCCTATATGAAAACGGCACTAATAACAGGTATTACAGGTCAAGACGGATCTTATCTAGCAGAGTTTCTACTAGAACAAGGTTACGAAGTTCATGGAATAAAAAGAAGATCTTCTAGTATAAACACAGAGAGGGTGGATCATATTTTTGATCACGACAAACTACACCTACACTACGGAGATCTTACTGATGGCATGAGTCTTATTCGTCTACTATCTGAGATACAACCAGACGAAGTTTATAACTTAGGAGCACAATCTCATGTTGCAGTATCATTTGAGACTCCAGAATATACAGCAGATGTAGATGCTGTAGGCACTTTGCGATTGCTTGAAGCAATTCGTATACTTGGGTTGAGCTGTAAATTTTACCAAGCCTCTTCTTCAGAGATGTATGGTAAGGTACAGCAGGTGCCTCAAGATGAGTATACGCCCTTCTATCCTCGCTCTCCCTACGGCTGTGCAAAACTATATGCTCACTGGATCACTGTAAACTATAGAGAATCCTACGATATCTTTGCGTGTAGCGGTATATTGTTTAACCACGAAAGCCCTCGTAGAGGAGAAACTTTTGTAACTCGCAAGATAACAAGAGCAATCGCTGCTATCTCTGAAGGACAACAAGATTGTGTATATCTGGGTAATCTCGATGCGCTTCGTGATTGGGGTCATGCAAAAGATTATGTACGTCTGATGTGGATGATGCTTCAACATGATACTCCTGATGACTATGTCATAGCTACTGGCGAACAGTTTACAGTGCGTCAGTTCCTTGTGTGGGCTGCTGAAAGTGTGGGTATCAAACTTGCGTTTAACTTCTCAGGAGAAGAGGAAGAGGCTGTTGTTGTAGAATCAAGCTGTCCAAACGTACAGATCGGAGATATAATCTGTAGAGTAAATCCTCGCTACTACAGACCTGCCGAAGTGGATAGTTTACTAGGAGATTCTTCAAAGGCAAGAAGAGTTCTGGGCTGGAAGCCAAAGATGAGTACGCAAGAAATGTGTGTGGAAATGGTACAAGAGGACTTAAAGAAACTATGAGAATATTACTTACAGGATCTACAGGAATGGTAGGCAGAAACATTCTAGATGCGAACACAGAACATGAGATACTTACTCCTCGCCTAGAACTTTTAGACAGTTGTTCAATCGCTACTTTCTTTCAAAACAATAACATAGATTGTGTAGTTCATGCTGCAGGTCGCGTAGGCGGTATACAGGCGAACATAAACAATAATGCGAGATTCTTATACGAAAATACACTGATGGGATTGAACCTTGCAACCTGTGCGTATGATGCAGGTGTAGAAAACTTTTTAAACTTGGGGTCAAGTTGTATGTACCCCGCAGGGACTCCTTCACCTATTCCTGAGTCAGCACTATTTGCTGGCCCAGTAGAGCCTACTAATGAAGGATATGCGATAGCAAAATGTACTGTAGCAAAGTACTGTGAAACTTTAGGTTATGATACAATAATTCCCTGCAACCTTTATGGAAAGTATGATAAATTTGATGAAGCTCGTTCTCATATGCTTCCCTCTGCTATTCGTAAGATACACAATGCAAAGACGAGTGGAGCACCCGTAGAGATTTGGGGAGACGGTACTGCTCGTAGAGAGTTTATGTACGCAGAGGACTTAGCAGAGTTCATACTCGAGTATGTTCAATGCTCTGACGTACCTAGTATGATGAATGTTGGTTTAGGGCACGACCACTCAATTACAGAATTGTATAAAGAAGTAGCTTGTGTTATAGGATATGAAGGAACATTTAGCTATAATACTTTTATGCCTACAGGGGTAAAGGAAAAACGTGTGGACATTGCAAGTCAAACTAAACTAGGTTGGAAACCGAAACACACTTTACATGAAGGCATAGAGAAAACTTATAAGTATTTCAAGGAGTTTATAAATGTATAGGCTTGCCACAAGCACATGGAATGAAAAAGAGATAGAGGCAATACACTCTGTTATAGACGCAGATATGTACTCTATGGGTGAGTATGTTGCTGAATATGAGTGTGAGTTTGCAGGTGCTTTTGATAGTAAGTATGCTGTAATGGTAAACTCTGGATCAAGTGCTAATCTACTGATGATTGCATCTTTGTTCTTTCGGAAAGAGAATGCTCTTAAAAGAGGAGATGAAATTATTGTCCCTGCAGTATCTTGGTCTACTACTTATGCCCCTCTACAGCAGTATGGGCTAAAGGTAAAGTTTGTAGATATTGATAGAGAAACACTAAACTTAGACCTAGATAAGCTAGAAGATGCTATCACTGAAGATACTAAAGCTGTGCTAGCTGTCAATCTTTTGGGTAACCCTTTGGACTTTGATAGATTGAAAAAGATAGTTGGCAATCGTATTCTACTAGAAGATAACTGTGAGTCTATGGGAGCTACCTACAAAGGTAAGCAAGCAGGAAGTTTTGGACTAATGGGTTCTTTCAGTTCTTTCTTTAGTCATCATATCTCTACAATGGAAGGTGGCTGTGTTGTTACTGACGATGAAGAACTCTACCACATACTACTATGTATGCGTTCTCATGGTTGGACTCGTAATCTACCAAAAGAGAATCACATTTCGAATAAGAGTGATGATAGGTTTGAAGAGTCTTTTCGTTTTTTACTTCCAGGCTACAACGTACGCCCACTCGAAATGTCAGGAGCTATCGGGTTAGAACAATTAAGAAAGTTACCTGAGTTTATTACAAAACGAAGAAAGAATGCTGTACTGTTTCAAGAACTGTTCTCTCAGCTACCAAACGTAGAGATACAAAAGGAGACAGGACTTTCATCTTGGTTTGGTTTCTCACTTCTGGTGAAGAATCGTGAAAAGGTAGTAAAGCTGTTAGAGGACAAAGGTGTTGAGTGTAGACCAATCGTCTCTGGAAATTTTCTAAAGAATAAAGAACTGTTAGAACACTTTGATTATGAGATAAGCGGAGATGTTTCCAATGCTGAATACATTGATAGACATGGATTATTTATTGGCAACTCACACGAAGATCTATCACAGGAACTAAAAATAGCTATGGAGGCTATAAAGCAATGAAGATTGAGGTACGCAACGGAAAAGTAGACCAAGCTCTGCGCAAGTTCAAACGCAAGATTATGGACGACAATCGCCTATTTGAATATAGAGAAAGAGAATACTACGAGAAGCCTGCACAGAAACGTAAGAGCAAGAAGAAGTCCGCGATTATGCGTGAGAAGAAAAGACAGGAAAAGTTTTGGAAAGAACGTAAATAAGACTTGACACAGCCCTGAGAAAGGCGTATAATATTCCCATAAATCGGAGAAAAATATATGATAACAATCAGCACAGGCAAAAACATTTCCACCAAGTACAAAGATTACATTGATGACTGCGTGAACGCGTTGTTCTGTAGCCTCATCGGAAATTATGATATTCATGTAAATTTTAGAAAATTCATTGACACTGACCATGTACACGCAGGCTTCTGCTTGGGTGATGACACAGAGTCGGTGATTGATATCGCTACACACCATGTGTATGAGTGCGGTGAAGAAACCCGCTATACACCCGCAGAGATTGCAAGAACATTAGCCCACGAAATAGTACACGCCAAACAGTTTGCCAGAGGTCAGATTAATCTAGTAGATCATGTATGGCGTCGTGGTGAAGAAACTATTGACTGTACAGGACTTAACTATGATGAGAGTCCGTGGGAAGTAGAAGCCTATGCCTATGAAGATATACTAACTGAACTTTTTTGGGAGGAATAATATGGAACTAATGAGCACACCTTTTTGGATTTTCGCAGTATCACTGGCTTGGATAGCATATGAGGAATGGAATGCCAAAAGAGACGACTAAACAATGCCCGAACTGTGGCAATACACACTTAATTTTATTATACAGCTTTCAACTAAAGCTGTGTAGCGACTGTAGAACGGAGATACCATGGTATTTGGAAGAAGGTCAAAAGCCACTGCTGACGAGATGAAAATACAAGCAGATCACAAACAATACGCGAAGAAGTATGGTCAAAAGTATCTACAGGCAAACTACAAGGAAGGGGAGGAGGTTTACTCTCCCCTCTGGGACAAAATCTATACTTTACTGGACATGGAAGATGACTGGTTATGTGTGGAAGAAGATGATCACCCCGATGGTATTATTATGTTCCAACCCTGGGAGGTAAAAAAATTATGACACCACAAGATATTGTAGATTATAAAAGACGTTGGATGGGCAAAAATCCTTTTGAAACAAAGATACATAGTGATTACACTAGTGGTTCAAGAGCATGGTTAAAAGATCATGTACCCAAACAACAGTACCACGTTCAAGAACACACGAACGTCTATGAAACAACACTGATTTTTGAAGATAGCGCACACCAACTTTCATACTTAAACTGGTATGGTGAGAAACGTGCTTAAGAAGTGGTGGCGCATCTGGGCAAAGTCTCTTGGCGAGAAAGTAGGAGAGACAGATAAACAGGCGAATGTGATTGCTGGAATAAGAACTTTCTGGTGGTGCGTTCATATTTTTACTTGCTTTATGATTATACTAGGCAACGCAACAAACTTAGGGTGGTTGAATTGAAACAACTAGTTATTGCTACACCAAAAGGCTATAAACCTATGCCTTCAGAATGGGTTTACATGACAGACGAACAAAAAGACGAATGGCTAAATAAGCATGGAGCAGATGTTCATAATGTAGAGATATTTATAAAAGAGGTAGCATGATTCATATATTTAAAGACGTACTTCCTGAGGAAGAAGCTGAAGAGCTGTTGGATAAAATAAATAACCTTAGCGATGAGAGCCTAAAGACAGCTTACTATTTACTAGAAGATGGACCTATATACATTGGAAACTCTATAAGCAGTAAGGTAGCTAAACTCAATAATGATCCATTACTAGTAGATAGTCTTAGAAGAAACTTATTTACTTACAGATTTAAAAGAACAGTGACCTCTGATTCTATTCCCTTTTTTGAAGAGTTCCAGAAAGAAAAACTGGAAAACTTCTTCAAAAGCTTTATAGAACACAAACTAAATTATAATAACCTAAAAAAGCAAGAAACCTTCATTAGCGAGTATCGTCAAGGAGATTTTCTATCTGTGCATCAAGACGGAGGTATGGGAGATCTAGCTTTTATATTTAATTTAACTAAAAACTGGAGACCTGAGTATGGAGGTTTACTACATATGGAGCAGAAAGATGGTACATATGTATCAGTAAATCCTGAATTTAATAGCTTAGTAATAATGGAACTACCAGAAGGCGGAGCTAATCACTTTGTAAGTGAAGTAACAAAGTATGCCCCTAACTCTCGTATTGCCATAAGCGGTTGGTATACCGAAAACAAGGAAAACACTTACTATGAGCCTTACGTGCAATAAACAAGGTATGTGGTATTGGAAAAACTGGTTGGGGCTAATGCAAAGCCCTTATTTTGATACAGAGGCAGAAGCCAAAAGGTGGAAGGAGAAGTTTCATGCAACTAATTGAAGAAGCAGGTCTTTGGTACTGGAAAAATGATAAAGATTTAATAGTTAGCCCTCGCTTTGATACCAAAGCACGTGCCGATGAATGGTATTCTTTGCATGACAACTGGCTAGAACGACCAGCTATATTATTATAGTTCTTGACACTCTACGTGATTTGGCGTATAATACTCTTATAAATTGAAAAACAAAGGACATTTTTATGCAACGATTTAAAAACTTTCTACTCCTACATTGTGGAGCAGTTACTACTTTTGTTGGTTTAACTAACTTACTTATATGGATCTTTCAAGAGCCTTCAGTTTGGTATCTTGTACTTGGTCTAGGAATTACTGCTCTTGGATTGTTTGAGTGGGCGGCGGAGGTAGAACGCGATGCGACTGACTGATAAACTTACATGGAAGCAACAACTACTTGTCATACTTATGGAAGAGTGTGGAGAACTAACACAGTCCGCAAGTAAGGTAGCAAGATTTGGATTCGAGCCTGAGAAAGTAGAAGAGCTTGCAAAAGAAGCAGGAGATGTACTTTGCATGATAAATTTAATGGTGGAGTTTGGTTGGATAACTCAAGAGCAGTTAGACAATCGCATTCCAATCAAGAGAAATAAATTGAAAATATATTCGGACATACTAAAATGAGTAAAGGAAGTAAACAACGCCCACTTAATGAGCAAAACAAAGCAGAGTTTGCAGACAACTGGGACAGAATTTTTAGCAAGAAAACAGCGGTAGACGATGCTGCTGATGTAATGAGTGGTGTAGATCCTGTGATTGAAAATTTCTCACCACAACACTTTTTTAATGGCAGTAACTTTGAACTTGCAGGCGACTTTATGACTGCTTTCGGTCAAGAAGTACTGACAGAACCTACTCTTCCAGATGCAAGTCTAGGTAAGCTACGACTAGAACTGATACGAGAAGAGTTTGAAGAATTAACTGTCGCTACAAATGCGATGGACATTGTGGAGATTGCAGACGCACTTACTGACATTCTCTATGTAGTATATGGAGCAGGTCATGCCTTCGGTATTGACTTAGACGAATGCTACCATGAAGTGCATCGTAGCAACATGAGTAAACTTGGAGCAGATGGTAAACCTATCTATCGTGAAGATGGAAAGATACTAAAAGGCCCAGACTACTTTCACCCTAACCTTAAAGATATACTAGATGGAGCATTATAAAATGTTTAACAATTATGAAGAAGTTGACAACACCTTTGAAGTCACAGTCGCAGATAATGGCTTCGTACTTAAATTTAATGCCAAAGAGATTGGAAATGACGACTCGTGGGCTAGTGACGTTAGCTTCGTGTTTAGCAATCTCGCTGAGCTTACTACAGCCATTGATGCACTCAAGGAACTTATGTAATGAAGTACCAACTCGTTACTACAGAGGCTACAGTCTACGCGAGATACCTCGTAGCGATTGAAGATGATCAAAACGAACAGGACGCTGTGGAAGCAGTGTTCATGGGCGAAGTAGATCAGTTCGATGATGAGTTTAGTTGTGAAGATCTAGTAGACAACGAAACTCTGACAGATGAAGAAATACTACGTTTAGTAAAATGGACTCACATGGATGGTTGGTCATTGAATACTATCAAAGAAGCAACTGTAGTGGCTGAACGAGATCCTGTTTAGTCCTTCGGAAAAATAATTTTTGTATCTCTGCTTTATTTCTCTACTTGAAGATTGAAGCAGAGATTACATACCTACTCAAAAATTAGACCTTTACAAATTTCAAAAAGTGTGATAAAATATACTCTATATTGATAGACACTAAGATCAATTACAATTCTTCACAACTAACTGCTAGTGATGTAACATAGTGATATTTATGCAATTGTCTTCTCTCGGAATT
>Ga0181416_1000514_pt1 | contig 9968 bp, 7 predicted proteins | sample 39SPOviralmetaG_FD_130141 | JGI IMG/M metagenome (GOLD analysis project Ga0181416, IMG submission 130141) | Marine viral communities from the oligotrophic San Pedro Time Series (SPOT) site, San Pedro Channel, CA, USA - 39 SPOT_SRF_2013-01-16 | ecosystem: Environmental > Aquatic > Marine > Strait... | reverse complement strand
TGATACATCTGCTACAGTATTAATCTCTGCACCTGTAGCATTAAGACCTGTTACATTATTAGCAGTTCCATTTACAGCTTGAATACGAGCTTCTACTGATTGCTGTGTAGGAACTAATGTTGCACTATTAGAAGCCATGTCATCTTCATCAACAAAGCCTGTAATAGTTATAGTTCCATCTGATAAACTACCATAAGTTACAGTGCCTGTCGTAGTGATTGCAGATGAGCCATTATTTATAGCACCAAACCCACTTGAGATGCTACCACTATTCAATGCGCCTACTGTAGTTACATTACTGAGAGTATCTAAAGATGTCTCCATATATGTTTCAAAGTCAGTAAGGGCTACCTGCTTCATAGTTCCTGCATCATTAACTACAACTCTGTCTGCATCTGCAAGTGTAGTAGATGTAGCAGACGTTCCACCATCCATGATATTTAACTCTTCAGGTGTAGCACTAATTTGAGTTGCACTTACTGCAGCTAGTACAGGTATAGTACCGCTTTGGTTTGGTAAGTTAATTGTGCGGTCTGCTGTGGGATCTACAATAGTAAGTGTAGTTTCGTGGTCATCAGGAGTAGCGCCTTCAAACACAACAGCATTCTGTGCATTCATAGTAACAGTATCTACTACTGTGGTAGTTCCTCCTACAGTCAAGTTACCTGTAATAGTAAAGTTACGAATGCCTGTGTAGTCTTTATTAGAGTCTAACACTACAGCCTTAGATGCAATAGCAGTACCAACTGCAGTGCTTCCTAAGTCTAGTGCATTAAGTTCGCCTACAACTGCTGTGATACCGTCTAGTGTATTAAGTTCTGCTGCAGTAGCTGTTACACCATCTAGTATGTTCAACTCTGCTGCTGTTGCGGTAACGCCATCAAGAATGTTTAGTTCTGCAGTAGTTGCAGTCACACCGTCCATTACATTGAGTTCAGCAGTAGTTGCAGTCACACCGTCCAAGATGTTTAGTTCTGCTGCTGAAGCAGTTACTACTGTACCACCAAGAGCAAGTCCATTTGTACCATCGTGAGATGCTACATTAAAGTTAAAAGAACCATCAGCAAATGTAGTGTTACCTGTGATAGTAATAGCACTACCATCTGCACTAATACTGTCTAATGCTATGTCTCCTACATTAGTAATGTTTGCATCGCCAAAAGATGTAGCAGCTAACGTAGTTGCACCTGATACTGCAAGAGTACCGCCAATAGAAGTGTTGCCACTTGTATCTGCAACGGTAAACTTATTTGAGTCCATAGCAAGACCGCCATTTAGTGTCGTAGCTCCTGTTACTACAAGAGTACCTGCCACTGTAGCATTTGCATCAACAGCAAGCGTATCTATGTTTGCTTGTCCATCTATATATAAGTCACGCCACTCAGAACCTGTAGCACCCAGGTCATGCGTATCATCTGCAGAAGGTAAAAGAGCAGAAGCAATATCAGCAGTTACTGTAACTGTATCTGAAGCTGCGTTACCAAGTGTAGTGTTTCCATTTACAGATAAGTTACCTGTTACTGTAGCATTCTCATCTACTTGAAGTGTGTCTACTGTAGCTGTACCATCTAGATATAAGTCCTTAAACTCTACAGAACTTGTACCTAAATCTATATCGTTATCTGTAACAGGTACAACAACACCATCTTGAAACCGTATTTGCTCTACTGCTGAAGAAGAAACCTCAACAAATACACCATGCCTGTTGTTACTAGTATCTACTACAACTTTATTTAAAGCATCCGTGTCAGCTATAAGAGGCACATACGCTCCCTCAGTAGAACTGCCATCATGTTTATGCCCACCCGATAAAGCAAAAGCATCTCGTATAGCGTTATACTCTGCGTTTACTGGTGCAGCTTTAATAACCTCATTAGGTTGTATTGTTGATGCTGACTGTCTTGCATAACCTGCCATGTTATAACCTATCTCCTACCCCAAATGTAATTACTAAGCCTTGTATACTGTGTGACGGTTTTGTGTCATTTGTAACATATCTTACTGAAATTGATTTCCCTGACCCTGAAACATTTGTTCTTCTTATAGGTGCAGGACTACCATCATATATAGCGCCACTAGTAGCATCATCAGCAGCATACGCAGCTTCGTTGTAATAAGCAGCAGCATTCGTATTACTTAGTGTAAAGTCATTGGGGTTTAAAACATTTACATCTTCATAATCATATACTGCTGACATTAGTATTTCATTATCACCTTCAGAACGTAGATAAGTTGCTATTGTATAAAATATCTTACGTTGTTCTGGGTCTTGCATATACAGGTAAGGAGTTTGGAAAGCACTAAATATATCTTCACCTGCAAAGCTATTACCTTTTTCTTGCCTATGAACTTTACCTTCGTTGTCACCATGAATAACAAATTCGTTCTGGCCTATATACCCACTATCAGCACAAGTTGCTCTTATTCCTAGTAACTGCCCATACTCAAACTGTAATCCATTAGGTGTTTGTCTAAAACCTCCTATAACACCTTGAGTATCTGCAGCAGCAAAGAAATACCTAAATTGAGTTTTTCCTCTAAGAACAACAGCGTTTAATCCATCCAAGTCAATATCAAAAACAACATCTGTAAACACTGACTGAATGTCTTTTGATACAGTTTCTAAGTTTACATCACCTATTTTGTCTGTACCAGAAACAGGACGTAAACCGTCTTGTGATAGAAATAATAAATCTCCACCTATTTCAATAACACTGTCTGTAGCTAAACACCCTAGATTATCAGTAACAGACTCTAATACGAAATTAGAAATATTATTACCAACAAGCTTACGAATGTTGTTACTGCCAAAAATAAACAAAGCATCACGAAACGTCTTTATAGCTACTATAGGAAAGCCTACATTTATTACACCAGATCCGTTAACTGCAGAATAGTCTAACTCATCATAGGGAGCACTAAAAAATATATTTGTGTCTTGGGCAGGATCACCTGCTAAAAACATGTGGTTTTGAAATACAGCAGAAAATTTAGGGTCTGTAGGAGCGTTACTATCAGTAATTTGTTTATACGTAGTACCATCATATGTTGCTGCAGGGTTAATACCATCTGTCAACATTATTTTTGCACTACCAAAATTATACTTTGTAAACCTTACCTTGCTCACACCTGACATGGTAGGATTACTAGTTCTAAATAATCCTGTTCCTGACCCTACCTCAATAGCTGCTGCTGTACCTGCACTTACAGCTATCTGAGTAATTGTATTAAAAAACTTTGTACTACTTACTGTGCTATTGTTAGGACCAGCCACTACTTCTGTTTGCGCTGCTCCTGCAGAGTCTGTACCTGTAATTGTAAAGTTTTTACCTGACTCATTACCTGTACCAAAAAATGTAACTTTTCTAGGTTGCTCTGATGCAGCAGTAGTAAAATTTACTGATCCTGAAGATGCTAATGCACCATTTATTGTTAAGTTACCAGAACCACTAGGCGTTTGAGAAGCACATACACCATCTCTATCATCAGCAATAACATCACAAGTTATTTCACCCCACGATGTAGAACTGTTAACATACTTGTGTAGATAATTGCTACCACTAGAAGGTGTTCTACAAGCTAGTATACCATCGTTAATACCGTTTGCTACACATACACCAAGCACTGAAGTGTTAGCTTGTCCTGTTACTGTCCCATAGTCATTGCTAAATCCGTTTATCTTACGATAACCACCAGTAACAGATGGCTCATAGTTTGTAAGTTTTACAGCAGAGCCAGGTTGAGTTTCACCTTGAGATAGCACATCCCTACTGGTGTTTAGTCCACCCTGACAAAAAACTTTAAAGGAAGCTAGATTGTCAGCCATTACATATTACCACTAAATGCACTTGTCCCTGAACGTTCTATTACTGTGGAGCGAACTACTAATATATCATCTACTAAAACTCTACGCATTGCTTTTATACCATCTTCAAAGTTGTTTTGATGCATTGCAGCACTTTGTTCATTGCTACGAAATCTCATCATAAACATCATAGCACCGTCTATAACTACATGTTTAAAACGCTCAGGTATAATTACTGTATCATTATAATTTGTTAATTCTGTGGGGAAACTCCAGTAGACGTACTCTATCTGGTAGGCTGCATCTGGTACAGGTGTAACACCAAACTTCTCTTCTAGTGTTTGATATACGTAAATGGGTGCGCCATCCCCATTAGTTAAATCACCTGTATCATCTATACTACGATGGTTTTGTATATAGTCATCATAAGAAATAGGTCTAAGCCTCATGGGAGTGTTACCTTTTGAGGTAAGCTTTTTAAGATAAAACGTATCCCAATCTGTGCTAGAGTAATCATTAGGAAAACTATACTGTTTAGTACCTGCAGTAAGAGTCTGTGTTTGAGTTGTTTTTAAGAAAGGCCACTCCTGACCATCTTGTACAATAAGACGTATACTATTATTAATGGCATCTTTAGCTAAAGCTTGAACATTACGTACTGAGTCAAAACCTTCACCATTAGCGTCTAAGGTAACTTCATTTAACCTGCGTAATAATTCATTAACTAATGTAACATATGTAGCCATTTTAGTATCCCTTAGATGTACTTAAAGGGGCAAGTTTCCCTGCCCCCCTAGTTTTGCGCTTATGCAAGCAAGTCACGATCTACTTCGTCAGGAGCAGCATCGCCTTGATCACTAACATCCATCATTACAGCGTAAACACGTAGTTTACCTGCTGAGAATGTTGCACCATCACCTGCAAAAGTCAGGTCTAGTGTGTCTGCTGAAGCAAGCGTAACGTCTGCAGCAGGTGTAGCTGAAGGAGCATATGCCCCATCTGATGCACCATCAATATCAAACGCTGCAACAAATTCGTCAGCATCTGCTGCACCCAATGTTACTGTTGCGTTTGTACCAGTGTTCATAGTTGCAGATTCTACAACACAAACACCTGCATGAAGTACCCTTGTATTAGCAGGTATTGTGAGACATTGAACTACGTCAGCAGATGAACAGTCAATAGCCTGTGCAGTAAGATCAATAGTTTTCTGTACCATGTAAGGCGAACGCCCTCTTTGGGAATTACCGTGTGCAGGTAAAAGCAAAGATGTTATAGTAGCCATAAGTTATACCCTCCCTTACGCTGCGTTGTATTTAGCAGTTACGATAGCTTCTGGACGAAGTATCTTCCTGCCATAAAGGTGCATACCACGAACGATGTCACTAAATGAATCTGGATCACGGTAAGTCTCAACTTTGTTGATTTGCTCTGCAGTTGCTACTGCTGAGTCGTGACCTGCCACGATAACACCGTAGTTAGTATTTTGATTTGCTGATCCAGTTGTACCAGCACCTGTTCCTACCGCTGGTAGGTTTGATGATGTGTACATACGGAAGCCATGAATGTTATTCAAGACTAAACCGTTTTGCAGCCCTGCTCCACCGAAGTCAGCATTCATCATGCGTGAATCTTCATCTTTGAGTAGTTCTACAAACACAGGGTCAACAACAAGCCATCTGCCTCTTGTATCAACTTGCTGTTGATCTAAAAGACGTCCCATACGAGCAATAACTTGTAAGGGAGTTGCTGTTGCAGTATCAGCAGCAGTTGCACCGCCTAAACGTGGCTTCAATGGAATTGAGTGATCACCAGCAGATGATGTCGTAATGTTTCCAAAGTCACCCTTCTTAAGCTTCATAGAAGAAAGAAGTTCGTCTGTACCTGCAGTTGAAACAGCTACTGTACCGTTTACTTGGTCATTAACTGTTCCTGCATTTGCGTGTAGCGCAGACTGTTTGAAACCTGCCAAATAGCCAAGACATTCTTGGTCCATTTGATCAGCTAGTCTGTATGCTGCACGATCTGTTGCAAGTTGCATAAAATCTACGTGACTATGGGCTTCCTCAATATCGTCCATCTTAAAAGCAAAGTAGTTCGCTTTATCAACAGTTAACTGAAATTCTTCATCGTCAAGATCTTGTGCTTGGATTTGGGTTCCACGAGCATATGCGGATACAGAAATTTCTGGCTCCTTAATAATTTTGACCGTGTCACCTTGGTTAGCAATCTCACCAAAATAATCGTTATTGGTAATTGCATTAGCTACGGCACTCTTGCGGAATGCAAGTTGTACCTGCTTGGAATAAATGATTGGTGAAAAGTTACCGTTTGGTAAATTCCCATAACCACTCGCTGTAGTAAAAGCCATTGTAATTCTCCTTATATAGATATGGCTATGTTAAGTTTTACACATCATATCCACGAAAGAGGCCGTTCATTTTAGGGTAGTCAGTGTTGCTAATCAGTTGGCCTACTTCATAGCTACTGGGCCTATATGTCTGGGTAGTTCTTATTGTGGCTTAGTGTTAGTCACACGATAGAGTAACATTTAAGTCACTCTAATCATGTTAGTAGTTATACTTACGAATTTGTTATTGTCAAGTAATTATTTAGACATATCGTAAATAAACTTTCCACTACGAATAGCTTCCATGATCTCATCAGATCGTTTCTCATATTCTCTAGTGGACATCTTGTTAATCTGAGACTCACGAAGGTATGTATTACTTTCTTCAGTTTCAGGTGTATTACGTACACGAGCCTTAACAGCCTTAGCTGCATCCTTATCGCTTGTGCTACGTTTGTTTGTAGTGATACCATTGTCTGCTTTGTACAAGTCTATTACTCTTGCTACAGACTTAGCATCATCAACATTCTCATATAGTGCGTCTTGTACCCACTTAGGCTGTTCTTTAGCCCATCCATGAAACTCATCGTTAGAACGTATTTCTTGGAAGTCAGGGTGCATACTCAGTAATTCAGCTTCAGCTTTCTCACGTTTAGCATTTATACGTAACTCTTCTACTTCTTTTAAACGCTTATCAATATCTAGTGAACGCTCTTGGGCTTTCTTATCCGCTATAGCTTCTACTATTCCTGCTACATCAGGATACTTCTTAGCCCAAGTTTCTATCTCTTTGTCTGACTTAGGTAGTACAAGTTCATTCTTAGCTGCTGAGTCTAGCTGCCCTTTTAGCTTTTCTATTTCTGTCTTATGCTCTTCAGCTTTGTCTTGCATGAAACGTTGAATGTCAGCATAGCGTTGCTTAAATGTTTTTTCTTCTGCGCTTAAGTCATCGTCTGAGACTTCTTCTTGTGCTTCAGCTTTAGATTCTTCTTTTTGTTTGGAATCACCTTTTGCTTGAACTGGGGCGTCCTTAATAGCTTTGCTACTGGGTTCTTCTTCCTGTTCTGAGCCACCTGTGTGTTCCTCTAAGAGTTGCTTTAGCTCTTCTTCGTCACGCTGTGCACGAGCCGCGTTTCTACGATGTGCTGCAGAGTCTACCATTATAGGCTTTGTTTCTTCTACTGCTGCTGTTTGTTCTACCATTTTGTTTCTCCTTATGTTGGGGCCAGCCGAAGCCAGGTATCCTTATAGTTATATGGAATTACTTTTTGTTTTTCTTCTTCTTTTTTGGTCTGTCTATTAGTCCACCTTTGTTTATAGCTGCTGCATCTACTTCCGATGGATCTATTTGTCTTGCTTCTAAATTTTCTGCCTCTTCCTCTTCGGTAAAATTAAACGGTGAACCACTACCACCATCATCACTACCATCTGAGCCGCCTCCTTCTTCGGCTGGTGGTTCAGGTTGAACTGGAGGTATTACAGGATCAGGATCTTTATCAAGACCTAGCTTTTCTTTTTCAGCAGATGTTAGTCCATCTTTTAAACCATCTTTTAATAAACGATCCATTCTAGATTTATTTATTATAGCGTAGTGCCTAGCAGCTACACCATTACCCATTTTTACAGCCCTGTCGTATGCTGATTGTTCTTGTTGTGATAATAAGGTTACGTAGCCACCACCTTCTGTGCTTACAATACCACTTAGGTTAGCATCATCACCAAGTGCAGTAGTTAGTTGTTCTACTGTTGGCATTTCACCGCCCATAGAAAGTCCGTACACACTATATTCAGGTGTGTATGTATCCCCTTGTGTTTCTTCCTCTGAAGTAAATGCATCCTTAAGTTTGTCTGTAAAACTTCTGTCATCAATTGCTTTAAGCTTTGCAGCTAAGTCTGCATATTTTGGATTTGTTTTCCAATCAGCGCCATACTTTTTTTCTAAGGCAGCATTTATTTTTTTCTTGTCTGATAATGTTTTAAGAATTACAGGCGCAGCTATAGGATTTATTGCAGACATACCAGTGAGAGTTGATTGTTGCGTAGATAGATTATTATATAAATCTATATAGGTTTCATCGCTAGCTGTACCTGCTAACGCACTTTCAAAGTTTTCAGCGTAAGCATCTATTTCAGCTTGTTGTGAAATAGTTGTTAAACTTTCTACTTCTTGATTAATATCATCGTTGTCTGATCCAGTTACAATAGGTTCTTCTTCTGTAATAGTCTGTGTCGTTTTATAATCTTTACTTATATAGTCATCATACTCTGCTTGAGTATTAGCTGTAACTATTTCACCGTTAGGACCATACAAAGTTACAGGAGTAAACGGAGGTGTAAGACTAGGTGCAGGACCAAACAAGCTAGACCCTACATAAAAATTACTAGGTTGCATGTATGTCATACCATCTTTTATTATAGGCTTTGGCACACCTGTATTAGTATTAGACGCAGTGTTAGCAATTTGGTTATTAGCTGTAAAAGGGTTATTAATTGGGTTACCATAAGGGTTAAGAGATACAGTACCGCCTGGAAAATAACCTGCATTACCCCTAGCAACAGGAGCACCTTGTCTGTACATCATCTGTTGTTGCTTATAAGGGTCAGACATTGTAGCTTGTGTAGGTTGTCCTGTAATATAGCCGCCTACTGCTGCATCTACAGGTTGTCCACCTATTCGTCCATTAGCTTCCATCTGAGCTAACTCTATCTTAGCATTCTTTCGTAAATCTTCAAAGAACTTCATGCCATAAAAACGAAGAACATCAGCAGGTACTACATACTCACCTTCAGATAAACGTGCAGGAATATCATCTCGTACTTCTTCAGGTAGTGAGCCTGGGGGTACTTCATTGCCTGATACTGGGTCTACATCAACTTCATCAGCCATGAATGCCAGTACCATCTGTTTGTCTTCATTTGTTGCCATTAACTTTATCCCTCAAATATTTTAGCCTTCGTAATGTAGCTATTGAACCTTGGCAACGATGCAAGTCTATTGCCACCTCTGACTGTTCTAGTCTTCTTTGCTGCTCAAGAATTAAAATGTCTAGTTCTTCACAGAACGCATCCCACTGTGCTTTATTGTTTACAAAAGCCTTAAGCGACATTACCACTAAACCCTTGTTCATTTGGTACTGGTGCTATACCTGTTCCAATGTTACCACCACCTGCACCAGTTGGATCTTGAACGTCTGCACCTGCTGGAGCACCTTCAGGTGGCATTGGTGGTGGTGTCATGGGTTGTTGAAAGCCTTTCATTATCTCAGCTTGTATTGCTGCGTCTTGCATAGAGTTAGTAATTTTGTCAGGGTCTAAATCCATACTCTTAGCAATCTCTCTAATAATGTAATCCATTTTTGCAAACGGAGCTAGTACTGGATTCTGTGCTACCTGTAAGAACTGCATTAAGCGTTGGCTACGTACTTCATTAGCCATCAGGCTTTCAGTACCGTTAGCTTTTATTTCTAGGTCACCCCTTATGCTTTCATCAAAATCAAACTGCATGTTAAATGCAAAGAAAGATTTACCCATTGGGGCAATAAGGTAATCATCTACATTCTTTACAACAGTCCTGATACTACCGTTGGCAGCAGACATAAGCATACTAATACCAGAAGCAGTACGGCCCACACCCGACACGCCTGTTTGACCATGAGCGAAAGATGGAAAGCCAGTTGATTCATCTGCTAGTACCCTTGCCTTATCAAATAGCTGCATGTTTTCACCTGCAACGTTTGGAAACTTAGTGCCAAAGATAGCTTGTCCAGGTGCACCACCTTGTCTGCGAAAGACCTTACCTGGATGTACGGATAG
>Ga0181416_1000512_pt1 | contig 9983 bp, 9 predicted proteins | sample 39SPOviralmetaG_FD_130141 | JGI IMG/M metagenome (GOLD analysis project Ga0181416, IMG submission 130141) | Marine viral communities from the oligotrophic San Pedro Time Series (SPOT) site, San Pedro Channel, CA, USA - 39 SPOT_SRF_2013-01-16 | ecosystem: Environmental > Aquatic > Marine > Strait... | reverse complement strand
CTAATAACACGCTCGTTGGACTCACCATGCATGTATGTTGCCCAATGTGCAGACACAAACTCGTTGTATAAAAAACAAACTCATAAAAAAGGTGGAAAACCATCTTTTTTATCAAAACTATATAAAAATATATTTATATTTTTGTATAATTTATAATATAATATAATGCAACACATAAATACAAATAGCTCAACTAAAGAACCGTTTCATACATATATAATTAGTTTAAAATCTTCATTGAATAGAAGATTATCATTAATTAATAGATTAAAATATACAAATATCAAAGAATATACTATTATTGATGCAGTTGATGGGAATACCGAATTAGATAAATATCATTTTAAATTAATGCCAAATTGGGTTGACCCAATATTCAAACGAAAAATAAATGTTGGTGAAATTGGATGTTTTCTATCTCACTATTTTATTTGGAAATATATTGCAGATAATAATATTAACCATGCATTAATTTTAGAAGACGATTGCATATTTTTGAATTCATTTAATACCGTTTTTCAACATATATTGGGTATTAATCCAAATCTGTACGATTATTTTACACTTGGGCGGGTAGCAAATCATAATATGTACAATCTAGGTCCAGAAATAGTTATTGACGGGGAGTATGTTATTCCAAAATATAGCTATAATACTCATTCTTATTTAATAACTAATTCCGGTGCAAAAATATTAGCCAATGATTTTGTAATCAAAAATATTATACCACTTGATGAATATATTCCAATTATGTATGATAGTTATCCATTTCCAGAATATAGTGATTATTTTAAAAAAATGCCAAAGTTGAGAGCAATGGCATTGATTGATGATATCACAGACCAAGATGACTGTAATTCAAATATAATAAACCAACCGATTTATAAAGATGTATCTAAGTAAGGTTTGTTATTACAAATTATGTAATAATGAGCTGGTGGGAATCAAAATTCATAAAAAGGTGGAAAACCAACTTTTTAGAAAAACTATATGCATTTTCTGCTGAATCTAAGCATGGGCGCGTAGAATCTTTCTATAATTAATGTATAATTAATATATATACAACTCATATGAACGAAGATTCATATTTATATTTTTTGTTGAATAAGAATTTAATAACTGAACCGGATAAAGACAACATTTTAACATTATTCAATAATACGCAAACGTATAATTACAATGATATATTTTCAGCAGAAGATTTGACTTATGATATATATCCACAATTGCCTTTGAAAAGACGTACTATTATTAATACATACGGGGGTCATTATTATGCAAAAGGTATAGTCATATCTAAATCTAATAAACGTCTATATAAACTTTGGTTTGTAAATAAAGAAAACCCTGCCACAAATGATTTTTGTATCCAAATGCATAAAGAGTTTTATTTTCATAATATATTTTTTAATAATACTGATAAATTAGTTATTCCAAAAACTTATAACAAAGGAAAAATTATATTAGATAATGAAATCTTATTTTTTTATGAAATGGAATACTACGATACAAAAAACTATATACATAATTTATTGAATGCAACAGATGTTAAATTAATAGATAAATTTAAAAAAGTAAAACATTATTATGATATGTTAACTGAATACTCTACTACTGTAATACCTGCATTAGAGACAAAAATAAATATATTTCACCACGATTATCCTGATTTTACTGATTTTCCAGGTGTATGTGACTTCCATATACCGGATATGGACCCGGATATGGACCCGGATGCAATATGCGACCTAGAAGACCACTTTCGTTGGTCTGCACTCCATATAATAAATGTGCATAATATATTGTCTTATGAAGGCAAATGTATATTAATTGATTATGAAGATTGTACACGTTCAGAAGCTGGCCCGATGTTGATAAAAAAAACTCATGATACTCTAAAACAATATTTACGGCAGAAATATAGTTAGTACGTTTTAATAAATAATAAAAAATATTTATATATTTTTATTATTTCATAGAGTATCGTAATGGATAAATATGAAATTAATTGATATATCTTAAGCATTCACTTTCCATATTAGGTACATGTTTTAACCACCAACAGTCATTGTTGTCTGGTAAGTCGATAACATTAAATGTACCGGTTATATCTATAGAAATAATATCTACATTATTAACGATTACAAAAGAACGTTCTTCCGTTATTACCATAACCTCTCCGCAATTAACATCAATTTTAAGTTCATTATTTAGCCTAATACTACAATTTGATAAAGGTATAACCAGCTTAAAATCATAATTTTGCAAAAATGATGAGTATATAGTAAATGGTTTATTATTAATAATTTTAATATTTTGTGCCTGATATTCAATATCATATTCAATATTATAATTTTTATTAATTAATTCAAATATATGTGGAATCGAAAATAATAACAAATCGTTTGATTCTATTTTATTATATGAATAAAACCACTCACACGCAGATGTAGTAAATATATTTTTAATAATTAAATGGTGTTGGAAGTACTTGTACGTTTTAAATAAATGTTTAATAGAGATATAATCATTAATAATATTCATGATAATAATATTATAACCAGAATAAATTTAAGTAATTTTGTTATAATATTATTATAGTATAGTGAAATATATTACACCATCTGAAAGTAAAAATCACATTGAATATAAATCTACGTCGTTTATTTTGTTATCATATTTTTCAAATTAGATTATCTTATTTTTATTTTCGGTCAAGTTAATCAATAAAATAAAATATTTCGGCACTGCTTACATTATCTGTAATAGTTGGATACACTGGAGTAATTGAAGTATCTGAAATACTTGCTGTCCCCTGCGCCCCTTTCGCCCCAGTCGTCCCTTTCGTCCCCGTAACACCTGTTGCACCCTTAGAACCCTTAGAACCCTTACCACCAGGGTCTCCAGTCCCCCCGTTGGATCCGCTATTGTGACCCTGGTGTTCGTTAACACACCTCTTACCCGTACCACCCGTACCACCCTTACCACCCTTACCACCCATGTTACCCGTACCACCCTTACCACCCTTACCACCCTTACCACCCTTAGCACCTTTATATGTTAGAATTGTAACTTTCTCATCAGCCGCATTATATAGAGTAACTTTATTACTGCTATTCGTAGTAGTGAATTCAATTTCTTTGTTTGTTGCACTAATATTAACAATACCAGTTACTCGTGATACACCACCCGCACCACCCGCACCACCCGCACCACCCGCACCACCCGCACCACTGGGTCCAGCCGCACCACCATCACCACCATCACCACCATCACCACCTGGACCACTTGAAAAGTAATAGTTTTTTGAATACCCGCTATAGAAACATTGATAATTGTTATCCGCCCCTTTTGCACCCTTTTGACCCGTATAGCCGGTGATCCCGCTCGCCCCGCTGGACCCAGCTGTCCCGGCATCACCGGTTGCACCATTTACGTGTTGTATATCGAATTTAATAGCTTTTACCCAGCCGGGGGCTTGTATAGTACCATTCGCTGTTTCGGTCATTACTACAGATTTTACTTTAAAGTCCTTGTCTAATAAATTTACATTTCCATTTTTATATGCTTCAAATATTTCAGTTGATTTGTAGCGTTCATGGTCATTCGGCGTAGTAGTAAAGTTAGGAAAGTCGTTAAAATTAACAGATGATTGTGTCCCGTCTTTGGTTGCAAATAAATCAACTATTTTTGTGGATTTATACAAATATTTATTATCTGTCATAGTATTATAATAATATAATATATTTTATTATATTTTTTACAACTAATATTACTACTATAGACTATTTATATTTGTATGTGAATAATTTCAATTATAATAGGTGTTTTGACAATTAATTTATGATAATATTTACTATTAAAAATAATAATACGATTTGATTTGCCGTAAAAAAAATCTTCGATTATTAATGAATTAGAATCTGGTTCTGAACCGGTACCTGGATATTTTTTATTATTAGAATTAACATTTTCTTGCATAAATGCCAATCCATTAGATATTGGAATATTAGAATTTAAAAACACAACAGCGACCCAACTAAAGTCACCTGTGTTTATAATATAGTCGTCAGTTAACTTAATAATATTACTTTGTAAATATTGTATTGGTTTGTTAAGTATATGCTCGTAAATATGCTTAAACTCATTTATTCGTGTATTTTTACAATTATTGTTATCTTTTTTAAATAATGTAATAATTTGATTAGTATCTTCGTAGAAATTATCATACAAATATAGTTTACGAATTATATTTTTATTTACAGTTTTTATATTCTCAGGCAGGGGGGAGGAACTACCATAGTTATATTTGTGAATATGTTTATCCATTATAATAATATTCAAACAGTATTTATGTCTTTTTATAAGATATTTATCTCTTATCTCTATTATCGATAAGAGTCCAAAAAATAGGTTGCCGTTAAACGCATATCTTGAGGTTTATCAAGGTCATTACCAAACCCAAGTCCTGGAGCGTGATATACTGAACCATCGTACATTACAATTTTGTTATATCTATTACCAACAAATGACGTGCATAGATGTGGTTTAATATCATAATCATTATCATTAAATAACTCATAAAACATGGTGTAGTTTATTTTATCTATATCTGGGTTCAAATATACAAGACCGGCAAAACTTCCTTTATTATTTTTCATTTGAGATTTAGCATCAGTATGTGGGAATTGTTTTAAACCAATGGGTATAAATAGATAATGGTATGCTTTTAAAAAAATATTCGTTTTTAATAGATATGTAAAAAGCAGTAGCATATCATTTGAACAAAATCCCCAGTTACATAGATAACCGTATGCTTTTCTTGTACAATAATTATATTGCTGTAACGCATGGTTATGTATTTGAGACGGGTCTTCAAATATATTTTCACATATTATTAAATGTGTTTGAAATTTTTCAAAAGTATTTATTTTAAATGCATAATTATTATTATCCATAACACCAATATAAATATATATTATATATTCTTTATATAATAACATGCTTGATTATATCAATATAGATAGGATTAATTATACAAATATTTCTTCAGTAGAACAAAAAAGATTATATAGCTATATGTATTTATTGAGTGATATATCTCATTACCAAATAGAATATTTATTAAATACATCCAATATTGATACACATAGTGTAATTGAAAAGTTTATATATGATATTGCATGTACCCAACTAAGTACAAAGTTAGACAAACAATTTATTCATGGCGTTAATTATATAACATTCAAATTTTTAAAAAAAGAAAGAGACTGTTGTGATAAAATTAATTTTTTCTCTGCCAAAGATAGTATTATGACATCAATAATTAATTTATCACATAATATAACATGTCCGTTATTGTTTCTCAAATTAACTAACTTTGATTGGGAAACAAACAATACACAACATATAAATGAGTGTGAAATATGTGTATCAAAACAAGGTAATATATTAACATTTGATCCAAACAAATATATGTATGACGGTATTTTTATGTTTAAACCCGATATTGTTGGATATCATGATTTTGATATTGTTGATATGGCTAACTATTCATTAGTAATACAAATAGTAAATAAACAACCAATAAAAACACCAGTGTTTAATTATGATATTAATAGCGCAATTGTATCACAGATGTTCAATCGGTACAAATATGAATTGCATACTAACAATAGTGAATATATAGAGAGAATATGTTATACAATTGAATCAATCACAGAAGAGGAGTCGGTGAGTTGTTTATTAAAAAAAAGTATTTTTTCAAATGCACTTAACAATCTATTTGAATTAAAAGATAATAACGCTTTAAATATTTTAAGCAAAATTTTAGAACCTTATGTAGAAAAACGTATGTTGTTTAAATTAAAAGTAGATGAAAAAAATGATATTGTAGTTGAAAAAAATGATATTGTAGATGAAAGTGTAACCGGAACAACTGGTCCTCAAGGTCCAATTGATGACACAGAAGTAACTGTAAACGTAAATGATAAATTTATTCAAAGGTTTACACATAGATCAATAATTACACCTATAATGTGTGATTGGATAATTCATGAAGCAGAACAATATGCATTTAAGCATGGATGGAGTACTACAAGGCATGACCTATATCCAACAACTGATATACCAGTTGAAAATATAGAATCTGTATTTAAATTTATGTTGTTGTTTATGAAACAGATAGATAAATTAATATGTAAGTCTTACAATATTGAAATTGAATCCTTAGATATAAAAGATATGTTTATTGCGAAATACGAGTTTAACCAGCAGAATAGTTTAGATATGCATGTGGATGGACAGGGATCAAATTTTTCAATTAGTATCTTATTAAATGATGGTTTTGATGGCGGTAATCTAATATACGCCGACGATATAATAGCTGATACTGAACCGGGCGATATGATAATACATACAAAATACCACAAGCATGGAGTAACCCCTGTTACCAAAGGTATAAGATATGCACTCGTAATGTTTATGCGAATAAAGTGTATAGATTAATACAATATAAATATAAATTTTATATATTGTATATTGTATTATGGAAAATGTACGAATAGATAATTCGTATAAATTAGTAGTAATAGCTGTGGCCAGCGACGAAAAACACCCAGGATATAAAAATTATATTCATCAGCTACATAAGTATGGGATTCATTATAAAACATTAGGTTTAAATAAATTATGGAAAGGAGGTGATATGGAAAAGGGAATGGGCGGTGGTTATAAAATTAATTTATTGAAGGAAGAGTTATTAACGTGGGATATAAATACATTACATAGTACGATATTGTTATTTACTGATTCATATGATGTATTAATTAATTCAAGTGAGAATAATATATTGAATTGTTATTATGAAGCAATGACCAAATATAACAAGCATAACTGTGTATTATTTTCAGCAGAAAAGGCATGTTGGCCGGACCCATCCCTTGCATGTAAATATCCCAAAACAGATTCATCGTACTTGTACCTGAACTCTGGTGGATTTATTGGTACAGCACATAATATTTATTCACTTATTATGGATGCAACCATATCTAATACAGACGATGACCAACTATTTTTTACGAATATATATTTAAATGATAAATTTAAAGAGTTAATAACACTGGACCATAATTGTTATTTATTCCAAACATTAAATGACTCAATAATAGATATAAAATTTCATGGCAAATATATAATACATAATATCTTATTTAACACATACCCATTAATTATTCACGGTAATGGACCAGAACAATATAAATTATTTATGTATAGTTTGTTTTACATCATCAATCATAACTTATATAAAGTTAAGTATACTGGAAATAATTTATTTACGCCTTTAAACATGCAACAAATATTATATAAATACGGTATTGTAACAAGTAATGTTATATAATTTGCGATACCAAATTACTTATTTATATTCTGGTTGATTCTCTATAGATGAACCTGTAATTTTCCAATTTTGTTCTGTGATGTCATTAATCAAACCAATTGCTCTTAATTTTGGCATATTTTTAAAATAATCACTATATTCTGGAAAAGCAAAACTGTCATACATAATTGGAATATATTCATCAAGTGGTATAATATTTTTGATTGCAAAATTATTTGCTAATATTTTTGCACCGGAATTAGTTATTAAATAAGAATGAGTATTATAGCTATATTTTGGAATAACATACTCCTCGTCAATAACTATTTCTGGGCCTAGATTGTACGCTTCTTGTGGCAGTCTATTTCGCCCAAGTGTAAAAAAATCATATTTTGTTGGACTTATTTGTAATATTTTTTCAAGTTTATCATTAAAATCATCAAAAAATAAACAATCATCTTCTAAAATTAATGCAATATCTATATTATGAGTTATCATATGTTTCCAAATAAAATAGTGAGATAGAAAACATCCAATTTCACCAGTATTTATTTTTTTTTTGGTTGGATAAGATAATCTCAAATCAGTGAATCTCCAATCAGATAATACTTTAAAATCATATTTATCTAAATCTTTTCGTCCATCAACTGCATCAATAATAGTATAATTTTTAATATTCGTATGTTTTAATCGGTTAACCAATGATAATCTTCTATTTATTTCAGGTTTTAAATTAATTATAAATGTATGTATAACATTAGATTTTAATTCTGGTTTTATTTTTACTTCATTAATAGAATCATTCAATTTAAATTTAAATGTGGTAATATTTGCGTCATTCTCTTGATGATATTTTTTAATCAAGTCATTAAATATATAGCATGCAGTATTAAATTCTCCGTTATACAAAATATCCTCGAATAGGTTATGGTTTATGACAGTATTATCTACGTTCACATGACCGATAGGACCACCTGGTTGTATAGAAACAACGGGTGTTTTTTTATCAAACAAAGTTTTCAATTCTGGAGACAACGCTGTATCAAAATTTTGGCAATGGTTTATATCGGTCGATGGTTTTTTTGACCATAAATTAATCGCAAGTAAATATCTTGGTGTAGTATATTGCATATCAGATAATTTTGTAGTACCATGAAAGTATTTACCATCAAACGTGATATGTTTGTTACGTTTTGGTAATGATAATACTAATTCTGTCTGGTCTTCTATTTTATCATCGTTATACATATCAATGTCTACTTTTGTTATAATTGTAGGGTTATTCAAAAAATCATTCAAATATGTTACCGATGCCAGAATAGGGTATTCAAATATTCCGTGAACTCTTTTCGCTTCATCGCAATCAACATGCAATATATGATTGTCGCACTGAAATCTAAACCAAAATTCTATATAATGTTCTTCTATGTTGTGGATATTCAATCGCTCAAAATGAAACATTGCAATATCGTATACATATTTTTCAACAAAAGTATAATTATTTTTAGCCAAGTCTAACAAATAGGTTGGATTCTTGTCAGTGGCACGTATAGAATAATTCATTTGATCTATAAGTTTTTCATTACTATCGCATAACTTATTATTTAAATTCCATGTATTTATATTTCCTTCTATTAATTCTCCAGAATTATCAATACATACAGTTGTTTTATCCATATTATTATGTATAGTAGAATCTTTTAAGTTGTTCAAGAATTTATACATACTATATATTTTATGTTGATATACTCCAGGTCCTCCTGGAAAATGATGTATCACTTTATCGCTATAGATATTATTATCATTATTCACAGCAAAAGATTTTAAAATCTTATTGTCGTATAAATTATATTTAAAAGCAGTATATACAAGATATGGTTGGTCATTCAAATTAAATTCAGTTGTGTCAAATAATTCAATAGTTTTATTAAATAAATCTTTTATTTTATCACAATTATTAAACAATAATATACCACTCGTAAATGCAGTTTTATCTATATAAGTACTAATTTCATTTCCAAATAGGGGTTTCCCCCAATCATCAATATTACTATTAATTTCACCTTCCTCTAATACATACAAAATATCGTCTTTACAAACATAAAATACGTTATTAATATCATCCTTTACTAAAATATCAATATCTAAATAAAGTATTTTATTATAGTTTGTCGTAGAAGGTAAATTAAAAATATTATATCGTGCCCTACATGATTTTTTTATTGTATCAAATGTATCATTTATTTCAAATTTTATTTTTTCATCATTAAATAAATGACTTTGTTTAATCTTATTCATAAATGGGGTAGATGTATATACTAATATTTGTGTATTATAATCTAACTCTCCGTAAATAAATATACTTTCTAAAAGAATGAAAAACATATCAAGATATTTTTCTTGGTTAAATACACAAGAAAAAATACAATTCATTATATTTGTAAATATGTGGAAATTATATTTATATACTTTAACATACACAATCTAACTGAATTATTTAATTAAATATTAACATTATGTTTATATAAAGATATATTGTATTTGTATCATAATGAAATCTACAATGGATTGTTGTATATATGATACAACAAACGACCCCATAGTT
>Ga0181416_1000508_pt1 | contig 10017 bp, 10 predicted proteins | sample 39SPOviralmetaG_FD_130141 | JGI IMG/M metagenome (GOLD analysis project Ga0181416, IMG submission 130141) | Marine viral communities from the oligotrophic San Pedro Time Series (SPOT) site, San Pedro Channel, CA, USA - 39 SPOT_SRF_2013-01-16 | ecosystem: Environmental > Aquatic > Marine > Strait... | reverse complement strand
TAACTAAACAAGCACCAAACAAAGAGTTTAAATCATACATGGATAATTTAGCTAAAGATTTTAAAGGTGATTACACAATCATAGGTAAGCAAGTAAGAAACGATTATCAGAATACACCAGGTGTACAACAAGATATACTTAGTGGTATGGCAGGTAATTTTAAACAAGATTTATCGGCAGCATTTAGTTAGGAGAAATTATGGAGTGGTGGCAAATATTAGGATATGGTAGCGAAGATGAAGCTATTGCTAGAGGTGAGTCAGAAGAAATATTTTTAAAGACTAGACAACCTGAACCATTAGATACAAGAAGTCAATTAGAAATAGAAACAGATTTAATTACAGAAAAAGTTGAAAGTTATACACCACCAGGTGAAATACAAAACATTGTTACAGGTGGTGGTCAGGTTACTAAATATATCATTGTACAAGGACCTGGTGGAAGATATGTTAAACAAGAAGATGCTGCAGGTACATACACAGATGCAACAGTACAAGCAGAAATAGATAGACTTAATAAACAAAGAGATGAAAAATTATTAGAGGATAGACTTAACGCTGCACAACAAAGCATAGCAGTATATACACCACAAACTGTAGATGTACCATACGAACCAGTAGAATCACCAAGTCTTACAACTAAAGAGGAAGCTAAATTAAGATTTCCATATTTAGATGAGAGATTGATTGATGTATATGTACAAGGTTACATAGATACTGGTAGCAGTGAACTAGCACTACTACAGATGCGTTCAGACCCAATGATGGAAACTGTTTACCCTGGCATTAGAAAAGAAGATAATTCACTTCGTATGACAGAACAAGAATACATTGTTGCAAAAGAGTTTATGCAATTAGAACTAAGAAACTACAATCTAAACCCACAAGTATTTGATGAAGATATTGTAGAAGCTATATCTGGTGATGTATCACCTGCAGAGTTTGCAGAGAGATTAAATGTAGGTTATCAAAATATTGTACAAAATATACCACAAGTTAAAGAAGTGTATCTTAGAGAGTTTAATTTAGACTTAAATGAAGAATCTATATTTGGTATGTTTATATCACCTAAATTAAATAAATCAGTATTAGATAATCAAATAAGACAAAGTCAAATAATGGCAGAAGCAGAAGTAGCATTAGGTACATCTGCACTTACAACACAAGTAGCTAGAGGGTTACAACAACAAGGATTAACACAAGCACAAGCTAGAAGAGGATTTCAAGCTGCATCTACAGTATTACCTGGACTATCAGGCGGTGCAGAGAGATTTGGTAGAGGTGCAGTAACAGCTACAGGATATGTAGAAGCTACTGAGTTAGGGCAACAATCAGAAGCACAGAGAATAGGTAGAATACAAGCACAAATTGCATCAGCATCAGCAGCACAAGCAGGTGCAGCTACATTACGAACAGGTGAAGTTGTAGGATTAGAAGAATCATAAACTTGCACTTTACAATTATCTGTTATACTAAATATTGACCCTGTAGACAGGTCTGGGGGTTAAACTAGACCTTCATTTTGTAATCGGTCTTGATGCCTACTGACAAGACCTGTCAAATAAAAACAGTAGTGTAAGACAAAAATGCAGAGGTTACTCTACACCTCTTGTAAAAAAATGTAGAAGAAATGGACAATAGAATAATGACAGAAGAACTAAACAACTCTGACACAGGCGATAAAAATTGGAAAGAGATGAGAGAAAAACTTTCACTCTACGAATCTAAAATCGCAGAATACGAAGGTAAAGAAAGACAAGAAGTTTTTAACAAAGCAGGTCTTGACACTACTAAAGGTGTTGGAAAAGCAGTTGAGATGATGTACGAAGGCGATTTAACTGTAGAAGGAATCCAGGAATACGCATCACAAGAATTTCAAGTTGAGTTTGGGAATCAAGACAGATTACAAGAAAATGTAGAACAAAGTCAAGAAAAACTAAACAACATACAGAAAAATTCTGTTGTAGATTTATACAACACAGATGTAGTATCACAGGTTAAAGAAATAGAAAAATCAGGAAATGTGCGTAACTCAATAGCTGCCAAGCTCTCTGTTATAGAAGAAGCAAAAAAGAACAGCTAAGTAGTATCTTTTACTTCTTCTAAAAAACAACAATTAAAACAATTTATATAGGAGAAGATAAAAATGGCAAACATAAGTTTAACTAACAGTACAATTTATGCCCAAAATATTAATAACTTTGCAGGTGAATTGTTTAAAGTTGGTGGTCAAAGAACACCTTTACTATCCGCAGTCGGTGGTTTGAATGGTGGTAAAGTATTAAACTCTACATATTGGCAAGTCCAAGTAGAAGATAATGCAATCATTAATTCAGAACCTGGCAAAGGAAAAGAAGGTGACTCACCTACAGAATACCTTGGAAGAGATAGAAGTGCATTTACATATGTAACTCAAATTTTCCATAAAGGTGTACAAATGACATACACAGCTTTAGCATCCACAGGAAATCAAAATCCTTTCACACTTAGTGCTGATATTGTAAACCACTCTGATGGAGATGGAACAACAACACCAGGTGCTGAATTGGGTTCTTTCGGTGGTTCACCAATAAATGATGAATTTGCATTACAGCTTGAAAAAGCATTAGAAAAAGTAGCAAGAGAAGCAGAATGGTTCGCATTCAATGGTTCTTTCTCTGATGGTGCTAATACCACCCCAGGTGATGGAACTAGAGAAATGTGGGGAATTGACCATTGGGTCAGTCAAAACAAGAACGCATCTAACTCTGTAGCTGCATCTGCAAACCCACTAGGCGGAAATGTATTTTACAATGATTCCACAGGTGATGGTACAGGTTCAGCAAGAGTGCTTTCTTTTGATGCAATAGCAGGTGCTATGAAGAGACTTTATGATGCTCATGCACCACTAAAGCAACCAGTTCTATGTGTAAGTCCAAAACAACTTTTGGATCTTAACACAGAACTTATTGGTGGTAATGTCGGTATAACAGGTGCAATAATTCCTAGAGATAGAAATGTTGCAGGAATTGACATTGATACAGTAGTAACCCCATTTGGTTCTATTGGATTAATGGTCATTGACCCAGACATTATGCCAACAGGTTCTTCATTCATCTTAGACATGGCTTACATACAACCAGTATTTACCAACATCCCAGGATTTGGTACTGTGTTTGTTCGTGACCTTGACCAAGATGCAAATGCAAGAATTGGTAAAGCAATTTATATGGAGATGGGATTTGAATTTGGTCCTCCTTCATACCACTGCAAGATTCAAGCAGTAGCTTAAAAAGTAATTACAAGATTAGGGTGGAACTCCACCTCCACCCTTTTCTTGTGGTATAGTTTTATATTATGAGTACAAATATAGGAAATTTAATAGATAGAATATATCGTGAGTACCTAGAACCAAATGATGACATTCAATCATTTTCTGTTTTAAGAGGAACATTAGCTGCAGATGCAACAGCAACAACTGTAGAATACGAATCAGATTATTTAACTTCAGAAGAAGAGGATATGCTAGAGCCAGGTGCTGTAGTAGAAATAAACAGAGAATTAATGTTAGTTACTGCACTAAATACATCAGCAGAACAGCTAACAGTTAAAAGAGCTTTTAGAGGTACAACATTAGCTGCACACGCAGTAGATGATATTATTCGTGTAAATCCAGTATTTCCTAGGAACACAGTATTTGATGCTGTGTCAGACCAAATACACAATCTATATCCAACATTGTTTGCAGTAGAAACTAAAACTGTAACTGCTAGTGATGGATATACATTACTTGGTACATATGATGCACCAGGTAGTAATAATTATTTAATATCAGTATTAAAAGCAATATCACAATATACAGATTTTTCTTCTGGTTCAGACCAAACAGGTGTTGTATTTCAACCTGTGTCTGTACAATTAATTACATTACCTAATCCTTTTACATACACAGATAGTAATGGAACTGAGAGAACAATTACATACACCGCAGGACCAAGCGTTGTTAATGCTTTACAGTTTTATTCAATATCACAAGGTCATACTGTATATGTAACATTTAAGAAAAAGTTTTTAGATGTAAAAGATTACGATAGTGATGGAGATATAGAAGATACAACACTTGCAGAGATAGGTTTAGAAACTGAGTATGAACCTATTGTTATGGCAGGTGTAGCAGCACAGTTAGTATCAGGTAGAGATATACCTGCAGTCACAGTAGAAAATATTACACAATCAATGCAACTTAATAACTTTCCAGTAGGTTCAGCATCATCTGTTAGAAATTCATTATTACAATATCAACAAGTATTAATACAACAAGCCAGAAAAAACCTAAGAGCAAGATACCCTGAAGCAGTAGAAATTAATGGTGTTAATTCAGGGGTACAATAATGCCTAGAGTTCCATTAACAAGTGAAGTTATAAATCCTAAAAGAAAAGGTTATGACTTAGCATTAGATGATTTGTTGTTTAGAGCAGCAATAGGACCTAACAGACAGATGACTATATCTACTGCAGAGTTTCCTAATCAACAAGTTAATTTAAAAGCTAATCCAGAAGATATAACAACTAACATAGGTCAAATATTTTCTAGGTCAGATTTTAGCGGTGGACAAGGTTTAGATTCAGCACACAAAAGAAACAATACAGACAGAGATGTTACAAGATTTTTTGATAGTCAAGGTGTTGATGTATTTCATGGAGATGATGAAACCTCTTATCATGTCCATTTACTATATACAACACAAGATGAAAATGTTAGAGGTGCCGACACAGTATTTGCAGGTTCTAATAATTATTTAGCACAATTAACTAATGGTCACTTGTATGTAACAGACCAAAACAAAGTGTATAAATCTACAGACCATGGAGATACTTGGGCAGAAGTAACTGATTCTAGTTATACATCACTTACAATAAACTATAACTTTACTGGTATAGCTGCTGTAGGTAATCAATTATATTTAACAACAGCAGATGGAACAAGCAATTCTGAACTTATAAAATTTAATGGAACTACATGGACAGAAGAAACAACAGCACAATCTAGTTCAGGTGGATTAACTGGTGTATGGTTTGCTAAAGGTCAGCTAATAATATCAGGTGATGATGGTACAGTAGAAAGAGTATGGGCGATAAGTCCATTTAATAAAACTTGGTCAGGTTCTGATTTACAAGATGCACAAGCAGTAATAACATTTGAAGATAGTCACCATGTATCACAAGTTGTAGATGCAGGTGCTGTTGTGTTAGTAGCTTCTACCAATGGTGATATATATTCACTAAAAGATGTAACAGGAACTATGACTTTGTTAGGACAAACAAATATACCATTTGAAGAAGTACACTCTATTGCTGCTTCTGAAGGTATTGTATTTTTTGGTACTAAAGAAAAATCAAGAGATGTAGGTAGATTTTATAAAGCAGATTTAGTTGTAGCAGATAACTTGTATGTACTAGCTAATAGACAGTTAATTAAGGAATGGGTTATATCAGGACAAGATACAACACCTAAACATATGTTTGTATCAAGAGATAGTGTTTATTGCGGTATAAAAGAAAGCGGAACAGAAAGTTTTTTATGGAGATATTATCTACCAACAGCAGGATTTGCAAGAGATTTAAGAATGAGTGCTTCTGGATTTGTTACAGGTATAACAAATGCAAATGGTAAGTTTGTTGTAGCTGTAGCAGGTAAAGATATATATAGAGAAACATCTTTGTATGAAAACACAGGTTATTTAATACTACCTAACGCAGATTTTTTTACATCAGAAGAAAAACAATGGGTTGGTGTAGAGGTAGAACATAGTAATTTATCTGCAGGTAAATCTGTACAGATATTTGTATCTACAAATTATGACACTATTGATGACCCTAATAGTTCTAGTTGGGAACTAATAGGTAGTTCTGTTGCAGGTACAGGTAATGTAGAGTATCAGCTAAACAGAAACGCTAGATACTTAAATACAAAAATAGTATTAGAACCTAATGTAACATTTACAGAATCACCAGAGTTTAGAGCTGTATCTGTAAGAGCTTTGCCTAGACCAGAACTTGTAGTAGTTACTGTGCCAATTAACTTATCTGACCAGGTAGAAAGACCTAATCGTAAAGCATTTAAAGTACAAAATTTAGGTGAAGTAATATATCAAACATTAAAAAATAAAGAGGGAGATTCTGTTACACTACAAATGTTTGAACCTAGCGAAATAATAAGAGGTGTGGTAGAATCTGTACAATACCCAATTTCTGAAAGGTCAGAGATAGGTTCGGTAACGCAGTTTTGTTTACTTAGAGTGCGTGGTGTGAGAGCAGAAGATGCTGCTACGATAGTAACAAGACTACTTGGTGTAGGACAATTAGGAGTAGCAGGATTAGGATAGTATGACCGCACAAGAAAGCATATTACAAAATGCTTATGAAACAACATTAGCTTTAGCCATTGGTGCAGATGCAACAGAAGTATCAGTACAAGTAAACGCAGCACCAGTAGGTTCACCTTCCGCATCTAATCCAATGTATCTTGTTATAGACCCTGATAGCGATAGCACTAGGGAATATGTAAAAGTTACAAGTAGAAGTGGTGTATCACTTACAGTTGTTAGAAACATTGACACTGATAGCGGTGGATTAAATGCACATGCTGTAGGTGCTAAAGTCAGAATGGTTGCTATGAAGCAACACTTTGATGACTTAAATGACAGAGTAGATACCATAATGAACTCTGCAGGTACTGCAGTAAACACATCAGGATTAGTAAAAGATGAAGATTCTATGTCATCTAACAGCGATACACACCTCGCTACACAACAATCAATTAAAGCGTATGTAGATGCAACTATTGATTCTACTGAAGAAGTAGAAGATGTTGTAGGTGGAATGGTAACAGGTAATACTGAAACATTTATTGATGTAACATACGAAGATAGTGATGGTACATTAGATTTTGTAGTTCCTGTTAAAGATGAAGATAATATGTCATCTAACTCTGATACTCATTTAGCAACACAACAATCTATTAAAGCGTATGTTGATGATGTAGCACAAACAACTGAAGAAGTACAAGACATAATTGGTGCTATGTTTAGCGGCAACACAGAAACTAGAGTTACAGTAACTTATGATGATTCAGATGGAACTATTGATGTAGTTGTAGATGACTTAAATACAGACACACAACTTACTGATGAACAAGTCCAAGACATAGTTGGTGCTATGGTATCAGGAAATACTGAAACTAATATCGCAGTTAGTTATGATGACACAGGTGGTAAATTAAATTTTGTATCTACAGACACCAACACTCAGTTAACTACAGAGGAAGTTCAAGACATAGTAGGTGCTATGTTAAGTGGAAATACAGAAACAAGAATTTCTGTTACTTATGATGATTCAGATGGCACAGTAGATTTTGTTGTAGATGATATGACAGCAGACACACAGCTTACTACAGAACAGGTGCAAGACATAGTAGGTGCTATGTTCACAGGTAATACTGAAACTAGGATATCTGCATCTTATGAAGATGGAGATGGAACTATTGACCTTGTTGTAGATGATATGACAGCAGATACTAATACTCAACTTAGTACAGAGGAAGTACAAGATATTGTTGGTGCTATGTTCACAGGTAATACAGAAACTAACATTACAGTTACCTATGAAGATAGTGATGGCACTATAGACTTAGTTGCTACAGGAAATACTACTGAACAGATACAAGATATTGTCGGTGCTATGTTTAGTAGCAATACCGAAACAGGTATAACCGCTACATACGAAGATAGTGATGGAACAATAGACTTAGTTGTTAGTGGTGTTGATGCTACACAGATAGTAGATGCTGATGGCGATACTAAGATACAAGTAGAAGAAGGTGCTGATGAAGATATTATTAGATTTGATACAGCAGGAACTGAAAGAGCAACTATGAGTACAACATTAGCTTTAACATCAGCAGGTGGTGCTTATGTTCATAGTCAAAACCAAACATCAGATTACACTATAGGTTCTACTGATGGTGCTGTATATGCAGGACCATTAACAATAAGTGGTATAGTAACAAATGCAGGTACAATGGTAATACTATGAGTTCGTTAAATGTAAACACAATCAATGAATATACAAATGCAAATGGTGTAACCATTGATGGTGTATTACTTAAAGACAGTAAGTTAGCTAGTGGTACAGGTAATGTATTACAAGTAGTGACAGGAACAGACAACACACAAACTTGTATTGCAAACACTTCTTATCAAGATACAGGTTTGTCTGCCTCAATTACACCTAGTTCAACTAGCAGTAAAATATTAGTGCTAGTAAGTACAAATGTAAGAATTAACAGAACACAATATAATGATATAAATGGTGCAATACAACTATTAAGAGATAGCACAGAAATATTAAGCAGATTATATTTATTAAGAGGTTCATCTGCACATAATGAAGTTGTGACTGGTTCACATTTAAGTGTTTTAGATAGTCCTAGTACAACTTCTTCTATTACTTACAGCACAAAAGGTAAAGCAGGTACTACAGATTCTGGTGGTACTTTTTGCACAAGTTATTCTAACAACATAGATACGATTACATTGATTGAAATAGGTGGATAATGGCTATAAGTAAATTAGAAGCAATACAAAGTTTACACCCAACTGCACAATTTGTTTTAAAAGGTGGAGAACTTACTTGGCAAAGTGAAGATATTACAGAACCTACTGAAGAAGAGATAACTGCTGAACAAGAAAGATTACAAGCAGAGTATGATGCTAAACAATATGCTAGAGATAGAGCTATTGCTTACCCTGCTCTTGCAGAACAATTTGATAAACTATGGCACGATATAAATAATGGTACACTAGATAACACAGGTGCTTTTTACACAGCTTTAAAGAAAGTAAAAGATGACAACCCTAAAGGATAGATATGCCAGGTAGTATAAAGATAGATGATGGAAGTGGTAACTATACCATATTAACTAACGCAGGTTCGTTAGGTTCAGACAAGACAATTACTATTCCTAATGAAACAGGAACTGCTGCATTAACAAGTGATTTAAAAATTAAACAAATAGTTATAGCAGATGCTGATAATTCAGGTTCAGAAAGTACACAAGCAGGTTTTCCTGTTGCTACAAGTTTAACTGCAAGTATTACACCTAGTTCAACATCAAGTAAGATATTAATTGTATTAAATATTAACAAAGAAGATGAATTTTCTAGTGGTGGTGCTGTAGTAAATAGAGATGGCAAAGTAGGTGTTAATAGAAACAATACTGCATCAGAGGGTAGTGCAGCAAATGGTACTGATTTAGGATATTTTATTACAGGTAGAAGATTAACAGGAACATCAACTGCTGCTGCATCAACATTTACAGCAGGTGCTTTTATATTTAAAGATGAACCAAATACTACAAGTGCTACAACCTATACTTTTGTCCATGGAATATTAAATACAAATATTAGGTCAGGTTGGTTAAACACATCAGATTATCCAAACTACATTATGTTATTGGAGATATAATGAAAAATGTTTTTAAAGCACTTAACAATTTAAATGCTACTGATATATGGGTTAAAGGCGATACATCTAGTGACATAACAGAAGATAACTATGACACTAAAGTTAAGTGTGAAAACAAACCAACTTGGTCAGATTTTAAAACAGAATTAGATAGACTTGATGCTTTAGATGTAGCTAATAAATATCAAGTAGATAGGCAAGTAGAATACCCATCAATAGAAGATTGCATACACGCATTACTAGATGGTGGCGATACTCTTACAGATTTACAAGCAGCAAGACAAGCAGTAAAAGACAAGTACCCTAAAGGATAGATTATGGCAAGTGAAATAAAAGTAGATACAATATCAGAAAAGACTGCCAACAATACTTTAAAATTAAGCAACACAGTATCAGAAGATGTTACTGCTGTTACTTCTAGTTCAGGTACATTAACTCTTAACGCTGCTGAAGGTGGTTTCTTTACAGTTGCTTTATCAGAAAATGTAACTACTTGGACAATTACTAACTTACC
>Ga0181416_1000506_pt1 | contig 10029 bp, 14 predicted proteins | sample 39SPOviralmetaG_FD_130141 | JGI IMG/M metagenome (GOLD analysis project Ga0181416, IMG submission 130141) | Marine viral communities from the oligotrophic San Pedro Time Series (SPOT) site, San Pedro Channel, CA, USA - 39 SPOT_SRF_2013-01-16 | ecosystem: Environmental > Aquatic > Marine > Strait... | reverse complement strand
TGGGGACTTTTATTTATGTATATATAAATATATGGCAATTAAAACTACTGACTTAGAAAAGGAGGTCCTCAATGCTCTATTTAGACAAGAGAAACCTATCATATTCTCTCTGAAATCAGGTTTAGAGAAGTTAGGAAGAGGACACCATAAGACCTCTCATATGAATAGGAATCAACACGCCGACGCTCTTATAAAAGGACTTGATTTCAGAGGCAATAAGACGAAACAAGATTGGGGGGGAGAGAATTTATGGGGAAAAGTATTGAACTTTTCTAATGAGAAGAAACCTCTTAATGATACGAGATTGAATGCTATATGGGAAATAGTCAAGAAAGATAAGACTTGGGACGAGGAGAGATTTAAGGGGATAGAAGTAGAAAAAAAACTGGAGATAAAATACAATTATTCAGGGAGCGGTAAAATGGTGAGAGAAGTTGAAGGAGAAGTTATTGTCCCTCAGGGACCTGCTCTCCCTCAGAAACCAATAACTGCTGACGGAGGTTCTGAATTAATTCTCACACAGAAACAGAGGATTCGTGAGTTAGAGAAGAGAAACAGAGAATTACTTAATGAAGTCCAAGCAGAGAGAAGAAGAATAAAGGTTGTTGAAGCAGAGAGAACAGAGAAAGTTGGGTCAGTAAAGAGTGAGAGAAACAGATTAATTAGACGATTAGCATTCTATGAAATGAAACCAGTCAATATATTAGAGGAGTATGACGAAGGTGATAAGAGTTTAGAGTTTGAAAGTGCTGGAAATCTCAATTATGAGACAAGAGGAATCCATTATGATTATAGAAATTTTATTCTTATTCCTTTTCAAGAGAATAGATTACTCTATGACTTTTCTAATGGGGAACTATATTTCAGAGACGGAGAGAGAGTCGGAAGTGCTGATTTAAGAGATTTAGATAGGACAGGTAAGACAGCAGGAGCATTTTACGGAGCAGGATTTGGCAGAGGGAAAACAGACATTTTAGAGAATATTGAAGTTGATGAGGAACGGATAAAGTATAGAGGAGGAGAGGGATTTCGTAGGAGAAGTGAATTCCAAGGAGAGAGAACAAGAGAACAGAAGACAGATAAACAGAGAAGAGAACTCAATAAATTAATAAAGGAATTTGAAAATGGTGGTAGTCCTGTTATCATTGGAGATTATGGAGGAGAAATGATAACAATAGAAGAGAGAGAGGGGGGTATGAAATTCCCTAAGGAGTATGTTGTCTATAATGACGACGCTGACAAGATAGGTGATTGGGATAAAGAGAGAGGTATTATTAATAGGATAGTGCCACAGGGGAAACCTCCTGAACCACAATCAGAATCGGAAGAGGAAGAGGAGTCCTCACCAGAGGGATTTGAAGATTTTATTGAAATTGAATATGAGGGAAATGATTTCTTAATTGACGAGGATACTGATAAAGTCTATGCTTTTGACGGCATATATGTCGGAGAGTGGGTAGATAGCGATATTGTCTGGAAGAATAAAGAGGAGAAGAAGAAACACGATATTATAAGACAGAAAGAAACAGGTGCTGAACCCTCCTCTGATTCTGATATGGAGGATATATCCTCTGAGTCTGATATAGAGACTACTGACGAAGAAGAAGAATCCTCTGACGAGGACATATCAGAGGATATGGAGAATATACAATTAGAATATGTTGATTTAATAGTAGATAAAATCCCTCTGAAACCAGAGCAGAGAGATAGTCAGCAGATACAGGCGAAATCAGCAGGGAAAAGTCATATGATTCTGACTGACGACGCAGACTATTTAGGATTTTTCAATTATCCATTAGATAAACCTCTATCTATGATAAGACGCTGGAATGAGTTAAGAGATTTCGTCTGGGTAGATAGTAAGCAGAGGCAGGTCTATATAGATAGTATGAGGGACATAATGGAGGACGAAGGTCAAGAGAGGAATATCCCTGACGCAGAATCCAGAGTCCCAACTAACATTATGAAAGTCCAAGACCAACAGATAGGAGGTATGACTAAGGGACACTTTCATAAAGAAGTCCCAGTCATATTACACGGAGGAGAATTAGTCATTCCTAAGAAACATGTCGCAGAGGTTATGAAACAATCCGCCTTAGCACACCAGATTTCTAAGATTCCTCCAACTTGGCAGAAAATAAAAAAGATTGTTAAGTAATATAAATGGCGAAGAAAAGACAATTGACAGAGGCACAGAAAGCAGGTCTGAAAAAGGGTCAAGAAGCACTGAAAAAGAAGAGAGAGGCACAGAGTGCCAAGAAAGGAGGAGGAGTCAAGGAGGAGCGTCATAAATTAGGTTCCCAGAAACATAAGGCAGGGCGTCCGAAAGGAGGTTCTAAGGTTAAAATAGTCAAGTAATAAATAAAATTATCATTTATAATATATAAATATGGCGTCAGCATTGTTAGCATTATCTAAACCTATCTACGCAGGTTTTAAGAGTGAAACGGATTTCATTAAGAATAATCCGAATATAGTCGGTAAAAGAGGTTCAATGAAGAGATTAACCTCAATCCCTTATGGTTTCAAGGCATTTGGAGAAGGATTTATTAAAGCAGGAGGAGGTGAAGCAATGGGTCGGCAGATTGCGAAGAAAAAGCACGGAGGAATGAATTGTGAGACTCCGATGCTGAGCGAAGCAGGGGCATTCAGGAGGAGCACCCCAGCAGTCCGTTCTGCTATGGGTGGGGGACATTTACTCGCAGGAGCAGCAGGAGCAGGTTTAGTCTTAGGACACCTCCCTGCTGTTGCTCTTATAAGAGAACACCATAGGGCACACGGAGACCGAGCGCGTCCTATTATGGGTTAAAAAATTTATGTTAAATAAAAATATCAATATATATATATGAGCGATAGCGACGAAGGACAACTTCAAGATTACTCGGTGGACCAATTGGCAGGAGCGGTTGTCTTAGTATTAGGAGCAATTGCTGGATTGCTTCAAGTGATATGGATGAGTAAATGTCATTGTAAGGTAAATTTATGTTATATTTTCAGGTGCGAGAGAAGACCACCAACAGAGGAGGAAATGAAGTCATTACAACAGAAAATAAAAGATAAAAAACAGGATAAAATCTTAAAAAAAGAGGATAAAATCTTAAAAAAAGAGGACGAAATATTGAAAAGAAGTGCCAGTGCTCAGTTAGAACCAGAACCAGAACCAGAACCAGAGTTAGATAAACTGGTCTGATTGCCATTATATTTCACTTCTTTATTGAGTCCATTATTGATTGCCTCTAAAAACAACGCCCTTAACTTTTCTCTTTTTTCTGGGGGTTCAACTTCAAGACAACCTTCTATCATTTGAGTTATGTCAGTATGTTTTGGCATAAAATTACACTTTTCCTTGTCATTTCTGATAAAAAAATGTTTATCAGAATTGTCTAACCAGAATAGAGCAGTCCAATAGTCTTTATTCCACCGACCTTTTCCTTGCTGAAATGTTGTTCTCATAATATTTAGTCTAATGGAGACAATAATTTACATAATTAAACTTATCTAATATAAAATAAATGGTTGAGACTAATAAAAATAAATTCAATAAGAAATATGGGTTTAAGAGAGACGCTCCTCACGATAAAGCAGAAATTTCAAGACTTACAGGAATCCCTCGGTCTATTCTTGATAAGGTATTTGATAGGGCAAGAGGGGCGAGAAAATCTAATCCAGAGTCAGTTCGTCAAGTTGGCACAGGAAAGAAAGTTGGAGGTAAGAGTCTTAAAGGAAAAATGAGTGCGGAGCAATGGGGATATGCTCGTGTCTATTCATTTGTAATGAAACAACCTGGGACCTGGAAAGGAGCAGATAAAGACTTGGCAGATAAAGTCAAGAAGAAGAAGATAAAGGGATATACGAGGTGAATGGTTAGTCCTCATCGTCAGACCAATTTATCTCCATTCCCATTTGATTTCCTTTTAAATTTTTGATATCTTCTTTAAGTTTTTCAATAGTCTTCTTTAATTCTATATTTTCTAATTTGAGATTATCATAAGACATATCCACTTTATGACCTTTTTCCGACCTTTTCTTGGCATAATATCTCGCATTAATGAGTTTCCTCTTTTCCGCTTTTGATAATTCTTCCATAGTTTATAAATGTAATGTCTTTTTAAATAGATTAAGATTTTAAGATTGGACTTTAAGATATTAAGATTGATTTTAAGATATTAAGATTGGTTTTAAGACATTAAGACTATTTTCGGGAGGTCTGCTATATTTCAGACCTCCCCAGATTTTTCGCGAGCGCTCAGATTTTCGGTTTTTTTACTAAAATATTGATAAATAGGTCTTAAAGTCTTAAAACCAGTCTTAAAGTCTTAATCTTCAATCTTAATATCTTAATAAACGCTTACATTATTTCCTCCGTCTATGATTCTCATTATTCCAGGAGCGAATCCGTCTGTTGTCCCTGAATTTCCGCAGTAAATATAAACTGGATTGCTTGAACCTCTGAAATATGGAGTGATATAGTAAGTATTTCCAGGAGTAAGATTTCTTATCCACCAAGTGAGGATTGTGAAGTCTTGGTCTGATTCGTCGTTAAAATTGAATCGGTTTCTACTATCTGCTTGATAAGACCCAGCATTATAGTCATAAAGACCTCCATAGAAGATTCTACTATCTGCTCTAACATTTGCTCTAAACTCAACCATAACATTAGCACTCTGTGCCTTGAAACTTGTCCTAAAATTACTACTTAATTCGCTATATACATTACTGAAACTCTTAAATAGATTAGACCTCTGAACTTTCGTTGCCAAGACTGCTCCTGGGATTAGATTAGTTGTTGAGGATAAATCAAGATAAGTCGCAGTAGTCGGATTAGAAGGATAATCATTTCCAGTAATCGCAGTAGCACCTGGTCCTGAGGTCATAGTAATACTATCTATCCCAGTTAAATCGTCGTCTAAATTAATAGTGTCTGGATTGGTCGTTGTATCAATAGTGATATTCTTTCCTCCTTGATATGTTGTATCAGTATCAGTAGAGGATATAGTGATTGGAGTGCTTCCGTCATATGTGGTCTCAATTGCTCCGTCGTCTGTATTAATAAAATTTATATTAGTTCCTTTTGTCAAGACATTAGGCACTTTTGAGACTGTTAATGCTCCTCCTCCTGCTCCAAGAGTAGTATTATCATATTGTAATTCAACCTCTCTATTAAGTCCTCCTCCATTATTAATAACCATAGGGAGAGCGCCAGTCAGATTCAATTGAGTATCATTATCAATAGAGGATATAGTGATTGCCTGACTTCCGTCATATGTTGTTCCAATATTAAAAGTAATGTTAGTTCCAGCAGTGAGTGAATTAGGGACCTTCGCAACTTCCATTTCAGTCCCATTAAAGACAATAGTATCATTATCAATATCAGTAGCAATTCCTCTATTAAGTCCTCCCAAGTCAGTAATGACAATTCCATTCTGTTCTACGAGTGTTAATTGAGTATTAGTGTCTGTCGCATTAATAGTTATTGGAGCGGTTCCATTGTAAGTTGTTCCTGCTGAGTAAGTGATATTAGTCCCAGCAGTCAGATTTTCAAGACCAATCATAGAAGGAGTTAATGTTTTATAGATATTCCCATTAATAGTAGGGTCAGCAATGAGGACTTGTTCTGTTGTAGGGAAATCACCTTGAATTTGAATTTGTCCTTCTTCTGCGAGGTTAGCGACATCCAATTCTAATTCTCTTAATCCAGATAAAGTCTTTGAGAAGGTTGCTTTATTCATTATTTTATATATATATAATATAATTAATAATGGGACGATTAGGTCAGAAAGTTAAAAAGATTGGTGCGACTGGAATGAAAATAGGGGCAGGAGTCATAGGTCTTGGAGCAGCAATGGGAGGTGCTTTTGCTACTGGTATGAAATCAACAGGAGACGGAGATTTAGGTGGGGGAGCGAGTGAGTTAGGTGCTTTCAATCGCCGAGTCTCTCCTCCTGCTGAACCAATAGGAAATCTATTCTCTGGAATCTCCTCAGGAGTCAGTGGTCGTCAAGGAGATTTTCTAAGGGACGCAGAAGCGGAGTTTGACGATTTTGATTCTTCTTTCTCAACCTTTAAGAAAGGCGGAAGAGTGAGGAGAAAGAAAATGTATAGATAAGATATAAATGGGTCGTATCGGTCAGAAAGTTAAGAAGATTGGAGCAGTCGGAATGAAAGTCGGTGGAGCAATAGGAGCATTAGGGGCGACAGTCGGAATGGGAATGCTGGGACAGAAAATGGGTGAAATGAGTGATAGTGCCTCTCGTGCTAATTTTAATAGAGAACAAGACGCAATTCAAGCAAGGTCAAGAGAAACATATTTAGCAGGTGAAAGTAGATATGGAACTCCCTCTGAATATGTCAGGACAGGTCAGATTCCAGGATTCTCTAATTCATTTGACGATTTTGACGACGACCTTGGAGATTTTGGATTGTAAGAAATAAAGTAAGGTTATTTTTACTTAAATCTTTATATATGTAAGAATATATAAATGAGTGTAAGTTATGATAGTTATGTTGATATCGGAGAACCTCAGAGAATGGCTCCCGAGGGGATAATCACAGAGGATAATATTCAAGAATTAACTGAAATGGCAACGGCACCTCCGCAGTCAGTAGAACCTCAGGAGGAGCAATTAGAGGTCCCTTCTAATAAAATGGAGGCACCAATAAAGGATAAAGTCAGTAGAAAGAAGAATAGGTCTGAAAAGCAGAAAGCGACATTTGAAAAGGCAAGACAGAAGCGATTAGAAAATATAGCGAAGAAAAAGGCAGAGAGAAAGGCAGTAGAAGACCAAGTTGCGAAGGATATGGATAAGCAGGATTCTTCGTCAGTTGTAGAGACTCCCAGGCAAGTCGCGACAACCAATCCTCCTGCGGACCTACCGAGTATGGAGGAGCAGGTCAAGGAATTAGAGGAGATTCAGAATGAAGTCATTAAGGAGCAACCAATCTTAAAGAAACCTACTGCGAAGCGTGAGAAAGAGGAACCATTAAGATATAAGTCAAGTAGGTCAGGAAGAGGTCGCAAGGCGAAAATAGTCTATGTAGAACCCAGTAGCAGTAGTGAGGAATCTTCTGAGGAAGAAGTAGTCTATGTTAGACAGAGAAAACCGCAGAGAAAAAAGAAGGTTGTTTATCAAGACGATTATGGTGAAGAGGCAGAATTCAGGTCAGTTGCCCCAAGACGAACTAAACCAATATCATTCTCCGATGTATTTAAATATGCTTAATAGTATATATGTCCGAAATAAAGGAGGTCCCATATGACGATAAAAATATTAATGTTTCAGCGGTGGAAATGTCTTGCGACGATAATTTTGATACCAGAGTTCCTCTGCCTCTGCCTCAGAATTTAAGTTATTTTATGGTGTTAGTAGGGAGACCAGGGTCAGGGAAGAGCACATTATTACATACACTCACAGGAAAGACAGGGAAAAATTATAATAAAAAATATGACAGAGTATTTTATTTTAATCCTTCTAATGCTACTCTGCCAGAGGATAATCCATTTGCCTCGTTGCCAGAGGACCAGAGATACGAGGATTTAACTGCCTCAGATTTGTTTGATTGTATAGAAGAGATAAAGGGGTCGGGAGATAGAGTTTTATTTATATTTGACGATTGTCTTGAAAGTCTTAAAGATAAGGCAGTTCAGAGGTTAATATTTAAAATGGCATATAACAGGCGTCATTTAGCAGGAGACGGAGGTTGTGTCGCAGTAATGCTGACGGCACAAGTATATAATAGAATTCCATTACCAGTGAGAAAGTGTTTGACTCATTTATTTTTATTTGAAACAGCGAATAGGAAGGAATTAGAGTCATTATTTGACGAGTGGGCGCCTTGTCCTAAGAATACATTTTTCACTTTATTAGATTTCATTTATAAGGGGAGGCACGACTTTCTCTATTTGGATACAATGAGAAAGAAGTCAGAACAGATACATAGGAATTTCAATTTATTAGAGTATAAGGGGAAGAATGTCTATCAACAATTAGCGGAGAGAGGATAGTTTGTAAATGTAGGGCATATTATCCAGAGGAGTTAAACTCCGATTAAATTTTTATTTTTATTTTATTATTAATATTATAATTAATAATGCCAAGCGACGGAGAATGGAAACCTGACGAATATGGATTTGTGTGGTTAGACGGAGATTGGAAGTGCCAACCAGAGATAGAGTCATATTTCAAGAAGAGAAAAGAACCTATCCCTATTCAATATAGATATTGGGAGTCAGAATGGACTGGGGGACCATTAGGAGTTGAGGTTCTTCAAGTTCCAGTTTTAGTGAGTGTTGAATCCTCTTCTGAGGAAGAACCCTCACCTCCTCCTAAACCAGAGAAGAAAAAGAGAGGTCGTCCTAAGAAAGTGAAAAGTGATTTAAAAAAATAAGAATAAATTACATTATAATAATGGAGAAAGCATTAGCATTAATGAATGAGAAGTCAATGGTTTCAGACTTAACCTTGAAACAATATGGGAGTCAGTTAAGGAGTCTCTATGCGAAGGGAGCAGTCTATTTTGATATGGATTATGGCAACCCTGAGGCAGAGAATTTATTTTTAGATAGAATGAAATATGACCCACTTCATATTATTAATCTCATTACTCAGAACTGGACCGGAGGAACTCAGAAGACTTATATGAATATGGTGATAGTTTATTTGAGGTCATTGATACAGGATACATATGAGGGAGTCAATCCGACAGAGGAATCTATTAAATTAATAAAGAATTTAGAAATATATAGAAATGTCTGGCGAAAGAAACAGAAGGAGTATGAAGCACAGACTGCTCAGGGGATAATGACTGATAAACAGAGAGAGACCTATATCACTTGGTCCGAGTTTGACGATTATATCTCTAAGGCAATGGATAAGTATGGTCCTTATTCAATTCAAGTCTTGACTTTAATGCTCTATCGTTATCAACCTCTCAGGGCAGACTATGCTTCATTACAATACAATCCAGAGGAACCAATTGAGTTGTCCGATGGTGCTAACTATTGGACTGGTGAAGAGTTAGTCATTAATGAATATAAGACTGCCAAGACCTATGGGACAATTAAGGCGAAGGTTGGTTCTATGTTAGAAGAGTATATCAATCAATATATCTCTGAGAATGATATGGGTGAGGGAGATTATTTCTTTCCTGATAAGAAGGGAGGTCCTATTAGTCGTAATCTCTTAGGCAAGAGAATTAAGGGATATTTCAAGCAATTAGGGAATGAGAATCCTCCTAATTTACAGCAACTCCGCCATATCTATTTAATGAATAAATATGGTGAGGTTAAGAAGAGTATGGATAATGACGCATTCTTAATGGGTCATAGCAAGGACACTCAGAATAAATATATTTTAAACTTTGGATAATAGATTAAATTGCTTGTGTCTATGGTGAGTAGTCCATAAGACATTCTTCTCAATACTTTTCATTGGTTCTTTATTAATATCTACTGGGTGATATGAGTATTTATTACTGATATCTCTCTGTTCCCAATCATTCTTCTCGGGAGTCCTTCCGAATTTATATCCATTACTAAACAATATAAATTTATTATTATTGAGTAATTGAGTAATAACTTCTCTTATTTGATTATCTTCCCAATGTTGGGCGCAGTCTTTTAGTATGATAAGGTCATACCCTTTAATTGTCTCCAAGAGAATATCCTGACACTTAAAATTAATAGATTGTCCTTGATAGTTATTAATATTGTTATCAATGACACTCTGGACACAATCAATTCCGAGATAATCAATTCCATTCCAGTCAATCATTTTAGAGAAGGACCAATCTCCGCAACCGATATCACAGACACTTTTGATTTGATTGTCGTTAATAGTATTATGTAGGAGTTTCATATAATATTGATTATCAGGAGATAGATTAGACCCAGACCCACTAAGAGCACCTCCACCTAATTTCCATATCTTCTTATCATATATCTCAGTGAATTTCTCTTGATTACTAACAGGGCAATCTATTAATTTTTCTCTACAATATAGGACCATAGACAATCTCCCAGTGCCTTTGAGT
>Ga0181416_1000505_pt1 | contig 10035 bp, 1 predicted proteins | sample 39SPOviralmetaG_FD_130141 | JGI IMG/M metagenome (GOLD analysis project Ga0181416, IMG submission 130141) | Marine viral communities from the oligotrophic San Pedro Time Series (SPOT) site, San Pedro Channel, CA, USA - 39 SPOT_SRF_2013-01-16 | ecosystem: Environmental > Aquatic > Marine > Strait... | reverse complement strand
ATTCCCTTATTTTTCCACTACCAATTAAACACCCGTCTTTATATAAATTATTAGTATTAATATCACCTTTAACATTTAAATTATAATTTGTAAGAGGAAAAGTGCCAATACCAACATTACCCATATGAGCTACATTTGCATTAGTAGCACTATACTTCCATTGTGCTAATTCAGTAGTAGTAGTTATAGTCGGTGTTCCCATATTTCGCTTGTATCTTACTAAAACAACACCTGAACCACCTGAATCAGCTTGACCTCCTCCTCCTCCACTATTATTTAAAGCCCCCCTTGCACCCGATGGTGGGTTGCTAGTTTTAAAACCACCGCCACCTAAACCACCTTCACCTCGTTCTCCGACAGTGCTTCCAGCCTGCCCACCCGAACCACCACCGCCACCAGCAAAATATACTTTTTGATCTGTATGATGTTCTCCAATATTTGTATCTATTATATTAAATAGTAACTTAAAATCAATACCATTCTTTTCAGCTAAACCATCACCTCCTTTCTCTCCGGTTTTATAACCAGAATTGCTACTTATTTCAGCACTATTACCCACAAAACCAGCACCACCACCTCCACCACCTTCCGCACCTTGTCCGGAATAATGATATCCATCGCCTCCATCATTACCTTGACCCGGTGTACCCAAACCAAAACCCGTACTTCCTGTTGGTCCCGTTCCAGAACCACCACCACCACTACCACCAGATAATCCAGGTGTTGAATCTTCTCTATTTCCACCTAATCCACCACCAATAGCAATGATATCATTAATTGAACTATCAAAACCATTTGTTTCATTACCACCTTTTCCAACTTTTACATTATTACTTCCATTTAAAACTAAATTTTGTTGAAATACTAATCCACCAGCTCCTCCTCCTCCTCCATATAATCCCGAACCACCCCCACCACCTCCTCCAACTATTAATATATCGCATTCAGTAGGGCTATCAAAGGTTAAATAATATCCAGTTTGATTATTATCAGCTAAACTATCATGATAAAGGAATGTCAATAAGTTATATTCGCTATCTATTTCTTTTGGAGCAAATTTAATAGATTTATTGGCTAAATAAGTAATTTCAAGAGAATTTAAGACTTTATTGTAAATACGGAAATCATCAATGTAACCGTTTGTTTGCGATGATTGAACACTTCCAAATAAATAACTATAATCATAATTATTTATTTGTGGAATCTGTTTGTATTTATTAGGATATTGATTGACACCATCAAAATAAATAGTCCAAGTACCCTTATTGTCAATAGACCATGTTATATGATGCCATTCATTGTCAACAACACCACAAGTTATTGATGTTTCAATATTATCTTCTTTTATACAAATCCATATAGAATTAGCAGTGCCGTTTCTTGCTATACCAATTCTATTTGTTGATGTCGTATCACTTTCCGTATCAGAAAATTCAAATAAAGAAGCCTTAGAATCACTACTAGTATTCATATTAAACCAAAATGAAAATGTAATACCAGTTGTGCTACTAATTTCGCTTATTTGGGATGCGATAGAATCGGGAAATTGTATATTGGCTTCTGTGCCAGATTCGTGAGCAGATTTCCCGAATACTTTTTCAGTACTGCTAAATAGCGAAGTATTATCTAAGTCAATTAGATCATAATATCCGTAGACAGAATCTCTATATTCTGCACCTTCATCGAATTTGTAATGGGCGACTAAATTAGTACTATCACAATCTAATAAAGTATATTCACTCGCATTATTTCCTTGTGGTATATACGCATCATTACTTATATTTTCATTTTTATATCTAACAATTATAATACCAGAACCACCATCACCGCCTTTATAATCTGCGGTGGTAACAGCACCGACACCACCACCACCACTACCAGTGTGAGGTTCGCCATTGACACCACTGCTATCTAATGCAGAATTAGAAGTACCATCACCACCACCACCGCCAGCACCTCCACCACCTAATCCTCCTGTACCAACTTGTGCTATGCTTAAAGAATTAGTACCTGGTCTAATACCACCACCACCGCCAGCAGCATAATAAGATTCTGATCCAGTAATATTATATTTTTTGCCACTACCGCCATCGCCAGCTTTTTGAATACCTGTATTTTCTGATGTAGGAACACCCTTAGTGCCAGCACCACCCCCACCAGCACCCCAATCATCATGTCCTCCTGACATTTCTATGCCACCATAATTGCCAAAGCAACCAATATCATTTAAACTATCAACACCTTTATCACCTGGAAACATAGTAATGTTATAATGATCAACAACTGTTGCAGAACCAGTAACAATATTAATAGGAATATCATTAACAATATTGCCCGCAATTAACTTACCGGATGTACTATCACCAGCACCGCCACCACCAGAGCCACCATTAAGAGGTTTATAACCACTATTATTCCAAGTACCACCACCACCGCCACCTTTTGCTAAAAATTGTTGCTTGCTGTCACTAGTTCTATAAAACTCACTATCAGAACCCGAATCTCCAATATTTGCTGCATTACCATTTGTACCACCATTACCAACTTTGATAATATAATCTCCGTGCAATATTACATCCTCGTAATATATTAATGCACCTGCGCCTCCCCCACCTGCTTGGTCATTACCGCCACCGGCACCACCGCCTGCAACAACTAATATATCACATAATACGGGATTATTAAAATTTAAATTATATTCAGATTGCCCAGAACCATTATCATTACCTCCTATATATTTGTATGCGACATACTTATCATTTGTACCAGATATATCACCTTCTTCAATGTTGACAGCACCTAAATTATACAAATTAGATATTTCAGTAGTGGTTAATGATCGATCATAAACTCGAAAATCGTCATAATAACCACCATTATTATCATAATCATAACCACTTCCACTCCATCTTTTTGCTCTACTTATAGCAATATGTCTATCGCCCAAAATTGTATGTGGTGTATCTAATGTATCTGAAGTAGTTAAAGTTTTTATTATACCATTTAAACTAATATTAAATGTAGTACCAGTATTAGATATGGAAATATGATTCCATGCATTTGCAACTATATTATTGTCAGTAGCAATAATAGTTGGAAAACTACCTCCTGTCAATCCCGCCCATTCCAAATTACCATTTCTAGCTGTTATGTACCAACCACCACGCAACCCACCGCTAGGAGCATTATCCCACCCACCAACTAAATACTCTTTATCTGTTGTTGTAGGATATAACCAAAAGCTAATAGTAAATGCACCGCTCCAAATTGCTGTTAATACATTTAATGATGTTATTTCAATATATTCATTAGCTCCAATTAATGAAGATTGACCATTTACTTTATAATTAAAATGATAATCAATAGTTCCAGAAACAATAGTTATATCATTGCCATTACCTGAACTATCTGTTAAATCGCCATCAAACTTATAATGTGCAACCAAGCCACTTGTAACATCGCTTCCATAATTATATTGCGTTCTTGTTAATACATCTTTATTAACAATTGGTATTTCTTCGTCTGACACTTCTGTCGTTGTTGTTACGAGATATTTAGGTATATCTACATTGAATATATTGCCCCCGCCATAATCAACTTCTATGTCGGTATTATTCAGTCCAATGGGCATTGAATTTGTTCTCTATATAAATCAGTATAAATATTTATATAAAAATAAAACATAAAATACAAACTTATCAATGTTCGCATATTAATTTACCTTTTGCATTTGTCAAAGAACTTTTGATAATGCCTCTATCTTGTCTTTCACCAATTACAAGCCAATCAACAAGTATATTATCAGTAGTATTTAGACTATTAATTTTTATTTTTCCATCTTCGATATATCCCTTGACCTTATCAAATGTCTGATTATTTTGTAGATATAATTGGTAATCAGTATTTAAAGCTACAAAAGTACCGGGAATCATTCCGCCCGTATTATTACATTCAGTATCTATATCAACTTCACAATATCCATTAACAATTACTTTTTTTCCACGATATATATTGTCAAATCGCGGACCTTCGATACATGCATGATATAAATGCATATTATTTACAATAGGATGATCAATTTTAAAATTTTTAGCGTTTGCAATGAAAATACCATCAACATCTAGTTCTGTTGTTGGTGCTTTACCTATTCCTACATATCCCATAAGTGATACTTCATCATAAGAGCTACTATATGTCCAATTTGATAAGTAATTCAGTGCAGTACCCAATGCATATCTTATGATAATTACACCTGAACCACCATCACCCGCCCTGTAACTTCCGTTGTAATACTGAGCACCACCGCCTCCGCCACCAGAATTAATTAATCCATTAGTTGCATTCCCGCCCCGAGTTGAACCCCGACCTCCACCGCCTAAACCACCTCTATTATCAAGTCTAGCATAAGTATTGGTATTACCACCACCACCACCTCCCGCAAAATAAACATTACCATCAGTATGATGTTCTCCAATACTAGTATTATTAATATTAAAAAAAGTTTTTAAATTAATTTCATTTACTATTGCTAATCCATCACCGCCAGGAACGCCGTGTACTGTACTATTACTATTTGTTCCAGGAAAGCCTGCACCTCCTCCGCCAGCACTACCTGTACCACCATTCGTATAAGGATCGCCTCCTTTATTGCCGAAGCCTCTTTTAATCCCATTATAAATATACTCATCTTGTGTTGAATTACCACCAAGTCGGATGCTATTACTCGATCTCTCACCAGAAGCACCACCACCCGATCCACCATCTTGACCTTTTCTAACATTATCACTAATCTCACCTATACCTCCACCACCACCGCCTTTAGATGTAAAACTATTTTCACCATCTACGCCATTAATATTAAATATACTATCTTTACCATTTTCAGCTATATTGTTATTTGATTTTCCAACACCACCTTTACCAACAAATAGTTTATATTCGCCATTTAAAGTTATATTATTAATTAATACTAAACCACCAGCACCACCACCACCACCATCATCATAACCACCTCCTGCACCACCACCCCCTACTATTAGTATATCACAAGTAGTATCCTCGGGAAAATTAATAGTATATTCTGTTTGCCCATTAGTATCTCTGGTAGAATCATAAGTAAATGCAATATAATTATGAGTAAGATTATCAGGCGCAGGTAGAGCTATAACAGTATTTGAAATAGTAGGTTCATTATCATACGAAGAATATTTGTATTTTGGTAAACTTATCTTAGCATCATCAATAAATATATTACCATCAACATTAATGTCCCCAGTAATCGTCAATGATTTTGACGTATCTGCTTCTGTGCCAATACCAACATTACCTAAATGATATACACTGGCATCAGTATCGCTATACGTCCATTGTGCGGGATATTCGATAGTTGCAAAATATGGATCATTGGAAAAGAATAGACTATGTTGACTGCCACCAGAAACTTGTAATATAGTAATATTATTATTAACAAAATATTGTATTAAAGTTGGTATAGACTTAGTACTAGTATTACCATGACCCAATCTCCCACTTCCACCAGAGCCACAAGAATAAACATTACCATTTGTATCTAAAAATAGACTATGACCCTCGCCAGGAGAAATTTGTGTAATAGTAATATTTGTATAATTGGTATTACCATTAGAATCAGTAAAAGTTTGAATTAAAGTTGGCGTATATTTATCACTAATATCATCACCTTGACCCAATCGCCCAACAGCCCCCTTGCCACAAGAATAAACATAACCATTAGTATCTAAAAATATATTATGGTAATTTCCAGCAGAAATTTGTGTAATAGTAATATTTGTATAATTAATACTAGTACCATTTGAATCAATGTAGTATTCAATTAAAGTTGGTGTATACACAGTAGTAGTATCACCATGACCCAATTGCCCATAATAACCATTGCCACAAGAATAAACATAACCATTAGTATCTAAAAATAAACTATGTTCATCGCCGCCAGAAATTTGCAATATAGTAATATTAGTATAATTAATACTAGTACCATTTGAATCAATGTAATTTTGAATTAAAGTTGGTGTATACTTATCACTAGTATTACCATGACCTAATTGCCCAGAGTATCCTCTTCCACAAGAATAAACATTACCATTTGTATCTAAAAATAGACTATGACCCTCGCCAGGAGAAATTTGTGTAATAGTAATATTTGTATAATTGGTATCACCATTAGAATCAGTAAAAGTTTGAATTAAAGTTGGTATATACATATGACCAATACTACCATGACCTAATCTTACATCACCATAGCCACAAGTATAAACATAACCATTAGTATCTAAAAATATACTATGGTAATTTCCACTAGAAACTTGTGATATAGTAATTTTATTAGTAATAAAATATTGTATTAAAGTTGGAGTATACTTATCACTAGTATTACCATGACCCAATCGTCCATAATTCCCTTCACCACAAGAATATGTAGCACCATCAGCAGCTTTTTCAGTATAAGATCCCTTGGATTTAATAACTTCTAAAATATTACTTGTCGTACTCCCATCATTAATAATAATATTAGTATCATCAATTTCAATAGGCATTGAATGTATCTCTATATAATTTATATAAATATTTATTTGAAATATTCGCAAATCATTTTCCCATTTGAGTCAGTATTATTTAATTTAAGAACATCAGCATCTTTTCTTTCTGCTATAACTATCCAATTAATAGTTATTTCATCTTCGGTATTTTCACATTCAATATGAATTTTACCATTTTCAATAGTACCTTTAACATTATCAAAAGTCTGATTATTTTGCAAATATAATTGACTATCTGTATTTAGAGCTTCAAATGTGCCTTCAACAAGACCGCCAGTATCATTACATTCGCTATCAATATCAACTATACATGTACCATTAATAATAGTTGAGCGACCTCTATACAAATTGTCATATCTCGGACATTCAATGTTTCCATGATAAAGAGATTTACTATTATCTAAGGGATGTTGAATTTTAAATGGTTTAACTGTTGCGGATATATTACCCACAACATCTAATGTAGCGGTTGGGTCATTTATTCCAATACCAACATTTCCCATATAATATACATTACCATCGTCGGTATAAGTCCAAGAATTCATACTATATGTGATAGTTGGCGCAGGTTTAGTATTCACATACTTATATCTAATTATCACAGTGCCGTCTATGCCATTCCCGCCACTTGCCACACTTGTCTCATTCTTCACAGATGCGCGACCCCAACCACCAGAACCTTTACCGGCAATAGCAGTATTATCACCATATTGCCATCCACCATATCCACCAGAAGCATATGTAACAGCATTCCCAGTTATATATGAAGTATATCCTTTACCTGGTGGTGCTTGATTATTACTACTACTAGAAGAAATGTATTCACCGCCACTACCAGCACCACCACCACCACCACCATCTCCTCCTCCCTTACGCCCATCATGACCACGACCATCAGTGTTATATTTTGTTGTCAACCCATAAATAGAATCAGCGCCTCTTGCACCACCTCCACCACTACCACCGGAAGTAGCTAACCAACTTGGAGAAGAAGATTGTCTTTTTCCGAAAGCACCACGACCTCCTCCTTTACTATGAAAAAATGGAGTATCACCATTAGTACCTGTATAAATACCACTATCGTAGCCTTCAATAGCTGGGCTTATATTATTTGGCTGCCCTAAACCCCCATTGCCAACAACAATAGTATATTGGGTATGTGCAGTAAATGTTATATTATACTTTTCTAATAATTCTCCTGCACCTCCGCCACCACCTGCATTATAACCTTGGCGAGCACCACCACCTCCACCACCAGCAACTAATAAAAAATCACATTCTGTATCAGTATCGAATTGCAATGTATATTTACTTTGGTTATTGGCGATATCAATAGGTTTATATAAATCGTAAACTTCTTCTGCTGATAATGCTTTATTATATATGCGGAAATCGTCAATTTGGCCATCAGCTTCTCTATTTGTTGATGTTAAATCTTCACCAATAGTGAAAAATTGGGTCAATGAAGAAGTGTCAATGTTAGTAAATGAAAAATCACTTGATTTTATACCATTAATATACATATCTAATGTTAAAGCAGATACATCAACAATAATAGCAAAATGATACCATTTATTCCATAGTAAAGTATCATCTTTGTAATAAGTTGTTGAAATAAGTGGATTATAAACATGTATTCTTGATGTACCAGCGCTTCTACCCATAACATAAATTTTTCTATTATAAAGGGTAACCATACGTCCATAATCTTCTCCACCACTATCTAATTTTATCCAAAAAGTAAAAGAGTGTGATGTTGTACTTAAATTAATCAAACTTGTTGGAATATCATATTTAATATCTTGTGTAGTAGTTTCTAAATTTAAACCAGTACCAATGATACCATCACTTGTAGTCATAGGTGATGATCCGCTAATATATGTTACACCAATATTGGTTTCGGATACTATGTCGTAAAATAAATTATCAGGATCATCAAACTGCCATTGTAATATTAAATTAGCAGTATCAGAAGCTAAAACAGGATAATCAACATTTTTTAGATAATTCGTATCATAGTTAAAAGTAAGCGTATTATATTGATCGAATTTATTTAACTCAGTTATTACCCCATCCGACAAAACAGGTATATTTAAATCGCTTGTTACTATTTTACATCTAATTATCACTATACCTTCATATCCATCACCGCCCGCACCCCAACTTCCACCACCACCTCCGCCACCTCCTCCATAAAATGTAGCATCTAAGCCATTGCCACCTTGTGAACCTCTTCCACCACCGCCAAGCCCACCATCTTTATTTGGCGAATGACCACCTCCACCGCCACCAGAATAATATGTTGGAACCCCAGTAATAGCTAATTCTCTACCTATACCGCCAACAGCAGAAAGTCCATCTCCACCAGATCCACCAGCACCACCGCCTCCTCCTCCACCAGCCCCCGATACAACACCAATACCACCAGAATATCCTTGTCCATCAACGTGAACGTTTGCAGGATCTCTTGTAGTATCAGATGTTCCAAGACCACCACTACTACCGCCACCTGCTGGATCAGGTTCTATATCATTTGGATATCCTGAACCACCACCGCCACCTCCAACAGCATCATAATTAATTATAGTATTGCCTCCTTGAATTAGCGAATTTTTTCCTTTTAACCCAGGATTATTACCAACATTTGCACCACCAGCACCACCTACACCTCCATTGCCAACTTTAATAGTATAACTACCATTTAATATTAGTCCTGTTTCATATATTAAACCACCAGCACCACCTCCACCCGCGTCTGTACCACCACCTCCACCACCACCAGCAACTATTAATACATCACATTCTGTTTCTTCGTGAAAATTAATAGTATATTCTGTTTGTCCATTACCATTATTATTAGAATTATCATATACAAATGAATAAATCTGATATTCATTGCTATTTGGGATATAAGTAGGTGAAATGCTAGGAATAACATCGGGGAAATATTTATTATTTTCGCGAATATGTGTATGTTTATATTTTGGCGTACTTATTAATGCTGTATTTAAATAAAGATCACCAGTAAAATTAATACCATTTTGAACGTTTAATATTTTAGTATTACTTGGATATGTGCCAATACCAACATTACCCAAATGATATACACTAGCATCAGTATCGCTATACGTCCATTGTGCAGGATATTCGATAGTTGCAAAATATGGATCATTAGAAAAGAATATACTATGTTGACTGCCACAAGAAACTTGTAAAATAGTAATATTATTATTAACAAAATATTGTATTAAAGTTGGTGTAGACTTAGAATTACTATCACCATGACCCAATCTCCCGTTTCCACCATAGCCACTAGAATAAACATTACCATTAGTATCTAAAAATATACTATGATCTATGGTAGCAGAAATTTGTAATATAGTAATATTAGTATAATTAATACTAGTACCATTTGAATCAATGTAGTTTTCAATTAAAGTTGGTGTATACTTATGACCAT
>Ga0181416_1000503_pt1 | contig 10053 bp, 5 predicted proteins | sample 39SPOviralmetaG_FD_130141 | JGI IMG/M metagenome (GOLD analysis project Ga0181416, IMG submission 130141) | Marine viral communities from the oligotrophic San Pedro Time Series (SPOT) site, San Pedro Channel, CA, USA - 39 SPOT_SRF_2013-01-16 | ecosystem: Environmental > Aquatic > Marine > Strait... | reverse complement strand
TTGTACTAGGCAAAATAGAACCAGAAACTTCTAATCCTAATATTATAGTTTCACTACCTGAAATATAAGTTTCAGATCCTGTTATTTTTAATGTAGAATCTTGAATAGTATTAGAAGCATCATTTTTATGTACTAATGAATCTATAAGGTCTTCAAATTGTCCTTGACTGGGTTTATCTCCTGTTTGAAAATATGCTTTTAAATTTGATCTACTAGTTACTGCCATTTTTTATATTATTATAAAGTCATCACCTATTTCAAAGAAACCTATACCATCTAAAAAGTGATCTATGTTTTGAACTCCTAAAGATGCTCTTACTTCATCTCTTGTCATTGGTTCTCCCGTAGATTGGAATGATAATTCATCATTAAATATAACACTAGACTTACTAAAAAATTTAGATGGTTTTTGTGTTAATTCTTTATTAATACTATTTGGTACTAAATATCCCTGAAGTTTTAAACCAAAGTCAGTTTTTACAATTCTATTATCTCCAACATTTAATTCTGTAGTGTTATTAAAAGTGTCTATTTTAGCATTAAATTTAAATCTATCTTTATCACCCCAATATGAATCTGAGGAATAATTAATAGATTCGATTAGTTTATTTAATTGTGATATATAATCACACCATATAGTACAAGTATAATTTATAGTTATAAAATCAGGAACTACAACAGCATGGAATTGTTTTTGAGGAATTTTACCTTGTAAAACTGAGAAATTATCATATTGGTTTCTTTTAGTATAACGTTCTTGGAATGTATAATATAATTGTGGATTATTTCCATCTATTTTATTTCCGAGATCTCTTCGTTTTTCAACATTATCTCTTTTAAACATAATAAGAGGAACTTGAAGTTTACCTTCTTTATCTCTAAAATACCCATCTCTTTGAATAGATTTCCATCTTTCAGGAGCTCCATACATTATAGGAACATTTATTCTATTACCATTTGATACAACTGAGGGTTTAATAATTTTTTTAAAATAATGGATTATAGCTTCATCATGATCTTCTAAACCAATTGAAATATTTTTAACATTATCATCCTTTCTAGTAGTAATTGTACCCCTATTAATATTTGCTCTATTATCAGGATTTGGGAAATTTTCAACAGGAAATCCTTCAGCAAAACCTGACTCTAGGTTTTGTCTTAATCTATTATACCCACTAGCGGGTATAGGTTTTCTTGGATTTATTCTTTTTTCTGACATTAAATATTAAAATTTATTTGCTATTCCTCCATTTACTTTTGTAGTTGTGGGATATTTATTTCCCCTAAGAGGTATTAAATTTAATTTTTCTACTCTTGAAATATGTGTGTTTACTGTTATAGAATAGCTTCCACCAAAATCTACAGTTTCAGTAGATAAAGCATAATCAGGATCTCTACCCATAAAAAGTTGATTTTCTGTTCTACTGTCTACTTCATAAAAGTTGTTGCGGAATAGAATTAGATCTCCTACTTCAGGCATTAGATTTATATCTTTTAATTCTTCTTTTAAAAATCTAAAATCAATGATTTGATTTACATCAGGACCAAAATCATCGGATGACCATGATTGGTCTTGTCGGTCCATTAAACACGCTATTTTTAATGGTTCATAATAATTTTTACCAGGTGCTTCACCATAAACATTTATATTAGTTTGTTCTAAAGCAAATTTATAATAAGCAACTTCAGTTTGAATAATATCATTTATAAGTTCTTTACTTATATTTTTAAATAATGATATATCTCTTTTTCCCCCAAATAAAGCCATTATTTACGTTTTAATGTTTCATATTTAAATTTAAAAGATTTTATACCTGGTATTCTTAAATCAGTTCTATCTTTACCTTGAGTTAAAACATTATTTTTTATTTGTTCTAAATCTTGTTTAGCATCTCCCCTTGTCACAAATTTAATAATAATAATAGTATGTTCAGCTGAACTTTGAGTCATATATTCAGGTGGTGTTACATTTCTTACAGTAGTTATTTTTTGTAATGCTCTAATTTGATCTAATATTTCTGTGATAGAGACTTTTTTATCTGATGCCAAAAAAGCAGTTACTTCAAATGTATTTAATAATTCTGTAAGTATATTAGTTAATTTAATCATTATCCTACATATATTTGGTATGGAACTTTATAGAAAGTTTCTTGGGTTAATTGGGCTTCTTGGTTTTGTCTTTCAAGTTGTTTAACTCTTGTTGTTTCTTCTAAAAAAGTTTTTAATTCTTCAATTAAAGCTATTTTTTCAGCTGATGCTTCACTTAATAATCTAGAAAAATCTAAAGTTGTATCTGCACCTGGGATTGGAACTGACTGGTATTTACCTCTTACACTACCTAACATTTCTTTAGCTAATGCTAAAGCATATCTACGAATCCATTGTCTTCCTGGTTCATTAATAAGTTTATATGTTGGATTAGTATAAGGTACATTTGACATGTTTGTTATACCACCTGTTGTATCTTTAACTGGGTTATTAGCTACTGATTTTAAAACATATTCATAATGTAAAGTATAATCATTAGTAGGGATAGGAAATATTTTTAAATATCTATTATCTTCAATATCAAAATGGTATGCTGATTTTCTAATTGAATCATTTAATTCAATTGCTTGAATTTTTAAAACATCAAAATATGTGGGCATTAACATAAAGTTAACACCTGGTGAATAATTACCAAATCCAAATGATTGCATTAATGATTGTATTCCTGTACCTGTACCTGCGTATGGGTCAAAATATCTACTAATTGCTGCTGGAGCATAATGGTAAACTTTTTTTATGTAAACTGCTTCTGAACCACTTAATGAAGAAGAAACATCTGACATTAAATCATATTTTTGTTGACCTGATTTTATTGTTATTGAACCAGATTCAATTTTATAATTTCCACTTGCCCCATCTGTTTCACTACCATACTGTTCGGCTACATTAATTGTATTACCTAAGTTAGGTGCTATTATACTATTATTTAGATTTGAGCCTGTGGAAGTTCCTTCTAGAGTATGAAAACTGTTTACTATTTGAAAATGATATAATTGAGAACCATATTCATTAATAGCTTCTTCAAAACAAGTAAATAAATTTACTGATTGAAGTTCAATATCTACAAGTGGGTACCCCAAACGTCTTACACACCAATCTGCTACTTTATCTGCGTCTGTTTGGAATTCAGAATCAGTATCATAAAAACCAAAAGGTGTGTCTCCTGGAAAAAATGATGATGAGCCGGGCCATATAGGAATGTTTGCCATAATTTAGTAGGTTTGTTCCTATATAAATATAAATAAAAATTAATTTATTACAAATATTTTTAGTTTTTTTACCTTTATTTATTAATAACCACCTCCTTCTTCAGAAGAATCAGTAGAGTCTCCTGAAGAGTCATTTGAAGAATCTTCGGGTAAATCCCTAGAAGAATCTTCTAAAGAATCTAATGATAGATCTCTTGACTGAGCTACATAAGGATTATTAGAAACTTGATCTATTAAAGGTGTTAAATTTTCAATTTCATCATCTACCCAAGTTCCTGCAAATGTACCATTATTTGAAGTTCTAATTCCAAAACTAATATTACTGATACCTATTTCTCCAAATTCTGAGGATCCTTCTAATACAGATTTATTATAAGAATCAAATGAAGGGAAAAAACTTAATTTAATAATTTTAATTTTTGCTGCATCTAAGGGGTATATATTATTAAAATTTTGGAGATTTAAAGTAATTTTATTGCTTAAAGGAACAAGTGTTTGATCTTCATTAGTATCAAATGGAAGTTGTGTATTTATAGGACTAGGTGTGATTCCTGTGTTATTTATTGATTGGGATATAAATTGATTATCATTATCTCCTATGAGTGGAATTTTATTAAATGAAGCAGAAACTTGAATAGGTATAAATTTAGAAGAACTATAAAAATCTATTTTAACATCTTCTAAATACTGGGAAGTAAGTTCGTTAGCTTTAAAATATAAATCATAAGAAGGAAGAGAATTAAAATTTGATAAACTCTTTTCAAAAGTTGAATTATTTTTAAAAGAATACCCATTAGAAGCTTTGTATATTTCTATATTTTGAATTCGTGGTGGTGCTGATGAATTGTTACGGTCTTCAACTTTTATAAAAACTCTATATGTTTTATATCTACTATTTAAATGAATTGTTTTAGTTGGTGAAGATGATTCTTCTTGTCCTACTAATTTAAATGAAGTCTTACTTGGTGAATTTTCTATAAAAACAGAAACTTTTTTATGATAACGACTAGGATGGTATTTTATTATTATTTTAGATAAAGGGATTCTTTTTGAAAACTTATATTCAATTATATAAGGAAGTCCATTATTTTTTGGAGCAAAATATTTAGTGTTTAATGTAGAAAATATTTTTTCACTACGACTAGTATACCCAGTGTTAACATTATCCAATGAACCAAATGGTAAATCTCCAACCACAGAAGGAGTAAATCCTTCATAAATATTATTGGGTATTGTATAATATCTTCTAGCTCCTATATTTTTATATATAGTAGTAATTTCTTCTCCTGTTTCTTCATTTGTAGATATTGAAGAAGATGTTGTTCCCCTAAAATTAAGATTGGGGATTTCTTTTGAAAAGAATTTGGGTTCTAAATGGTGGGAGGTTAAATCTTTATCATCTTCAATAGTATTAGCTTGTGTTCCATCTTCATAAAAGTGAATATCATGGATATCAGTTATTGAAGAAGAGAAAAAACTTGATGAAAAAGCTATACTATTAGAATAATGAACTCTTACACTATTTTTAAGAAAATCTGGACTTAAAGGATTATTAATATTATCTCTAAAATTAGAGTATTCATATGACAAATCGTTTGAATAATTTGGCCAAGATGAAGTTATATTATATATATAATTATCTGAATTGTCATTTATATCAATTATTGGTTTTTCATCTAAAGAATCTGAATAATTTTGGTATCCTAAAACTGCTGTATTTTTTTGGTCATCAGATAAATCATACCAAGAAGTTAATAACATACTTTGGGTGTTTTGGTATGTTAGATCATTACATATAGTATCAAAATTTAAATCTTTAAAATTAAATTTAACATAGTAAAGGTTTAAATCACCTAGATTAGGATAATAAGCACCAACATGATTTTGATACAGGCCTTGTAATATAGGATTGTGGTGATTAAGACTATTTTCAAAATTACTATGACCTTCAACTTCTAATCTTGTACTAATTTCTAATCCTTCATTAAAGTTAAAAATAGTTGAATTTAATGTATCTAAATTAGAAGCAGTATAATATGGGTTTAAGTCTAAACCTTCTTTACCATTAACACTATTTCCTGAACGAGTAGTGTATGTTCTAATCTTATCAATAAATGAAGAAGAAGGATTAGTGAGAGACCCTATTGTGTTTCCTTCCCATGTAGGATAAGTTTGGGGGCCTAATTTTATATTACTTAAAGTTGTTGTTTTATCTTTATCTGTAATGTTTAAATTTTTTAATATATTAGATTCTTGTGAAAAAAATAATAAATTTTCTAAATTAAAAGTTTTATAAGACTGATCAAAAAGAATTGGGCTATTGTGAACTTTTCCTTTAAAATGAGAGAATTTTATTGAATAATATTTTGAGGGATTATGGTCAGGTATATCGATATTTCCATTTGTAGGATTATCAGAATAAAAAAGTTTAATACATTTTATATTACAAGTATTAGAGTCAAAATCATTTAATTTTATCTGAAGTGATCCTGTATTGTTGTTTGTGTTTGATGCTATACCATTATGAAGTTGGTATGTTTTACTGTTTACTGTGTCTGTGATGATTCTGAATTTTTTTAAAGCAACATGTACAGATTCAAACTCAGTAAATTTTATACGTAAAGATTTACAATTAAAACCATCAAATTCATTTTGAAGTCCAGATTTTAAATGAATTTTATTTCCACTTGTTTTTATAGAACTTGTAACAGGGTAATCTGGTGATGGTCCATAAACTAGCCTAGTAGTACCATATTGATCTATTGTAACTAATTCTGCAGTATGTTTATAAAGGGTTGTTACACCATAATCCATATTATAATCATTTGTATATTGTATCTCAAATTGTTTAAAAAACTGTGAATTTCCTTCTCCTTCTAATAATATTTCATTAACTCTTCTAGTTTCATTAAACTGATATTCAAAATAATAAGGTTCAGGTACTGTATCTATATCTCCGTTGGTTAAAAATATGGTTGAATTATTTGTGGCGCCAGGGTATGTTGTTGTTCCTCTTTTAAAAGCATCAAATAGATAAGCAAAGCTTATATTTTCACCTTCAAGAATTCCCCCCTCATCAAAAAAATTAGTTGAAAAACCCCTTTGTATTATATCTTCACCAACCTTTTGCTCTAAAAACATATTTTCATTATTTAACAATATTTGAGGGGATGTAAAGTTAGTAGATTCGCTAGTTACATTTCCATTAGATAGTGGTCCTCCATAAACGCGTACACCGATTTTTTTAGCTGCTTTCCCACTATGAAATTTAATTTGAATTGCTGTGAGTTTTTGGAATGTTTTTAAATTGGTATTCAAAGAATTTTCTAATGTAGAATTTAAATTTAGTCTTTCTGATCCTAAATTAGGTAGATTAAAGTTTAATATTAAATCTTGATTAGGATCTCTTGTTCCAAAAAATTGAAATCCAAATATATTTGCTTGATAATTTGAACCATTTGTTGATGCAAACCCATCAACTGGAAATTTTATATAATAATATCTAAAAACTTCTGACGTATCAGGAAATTCAAATCGGATTTTATATACACCTGTTTTAGCAAGTGAAAATCCACTATTAACACCATCAAATAAATTAGTAGATGTATCTTCTGAGAAAGTTTCAGTATTACTTCCATAAACTTCAATTCTAGTAGTGTAAAATTGAGTTGATACAAACATATCAATAGTATCAACTTTATATTTAGCACCAATTTGTGATCGTACATCTATTTTTAGTATTCCCGCGTATCCATTAGCTGGATAAGACCCTATGCCTCCAGGAAAAGATGGTTCGATTGGGAATTTAATTATAAATGGTTCAGAAGGGAAAACATCATTTTCATCAAGAGAATCACCAAAATCAGGTATGTTAAATAAATTATAAAAATTACCCTCAGTAGTAAAAATATCTTCTGGGGATTGTGGGGTATAATCAATATTAAAACCTATATTATTAATATTAAAAAGTGGTAATTGTTTATGATTATTTGAAACATCTATCCTAAAATTTGATGAATTATCTATAAATAAATTTTCTGAATTGGTTATGTCACTATTATTTGTAATCCTAAATGGAAATTGTGTAGAATTTGAACTAGTATAATCAATATTATCAATAATATTTGCATTTGATATTGGACCTAATGAGTGAAAAGGCATATCAGGGTAAATAGTATTACTATTATATACAGTATCACCCTCGTGTTTTTCTGCTGAAGTTAAATGATTTGTTGATTTAACAACAACTTTAAAAGATTCAAATTCATTTGAATCGTTTATCCTATATAAAATATTTTTTAAAGTTTTTTCATTTGTAGAAGTTTCATTGTATTTAAAAGTAAAAATTATAGGTTGTCTGTAATTATAAATAGGTTGAAGTAAATAATCACTCCTCCTTACACTATAATGTGGAATATTATTAATCTCAGCATATGTTTCAGATTCAAAAGGTAAAATTGTTGGGGTTTGTAATCTTGAGAAGTTCTTATCAAACATTCCAAAATTGTAGCTTGTATTATTATATGTGTTACTAATATCTGTTAAAGTAAGTGGGTCTACATAAGTAAGATTACTTAAAGCTGAAAATGTATTTACATTAGGATTATCACGGGTTTTAATATTATAATCATTTTTAAAAATAAATTGACCATTATTGGTAGTATTTAGAGCTCTATTTCCATTTAAATCTATATTAATGTAATTTTGAGAAAAATTATTAAAATTACTACCTGATATATCAAAAGATATGTTTAGTGGATTTATTTCTTCTATAAAATCAGATGATTCACCAAAAATAATATTTGAAAGAGAGTATGGATTACTATAAAAATTAGTTGAAAATTGGTCTATATTAGGGTAAATGTCAGAGGTAGTAGATGTAATAGAACTTGTAGTTGAGGAAAAATTAGTAGCACCTATATTAGCCCCATATGGTGATAAAATTTCAATAGGTACTTCAAAAGTCGTTTTAACATTAACTTGATACCCTTGTCCAGGAATCAAATCACCAATTCCATCATAGTTAAATGAAGGCCAATAAAAAGCACCTGTATTATTCTTAACAATTATAATAAATTTTTCTATTAAATCTCTTTTTGATTCAAATGGATAAGTAGTTATGTCGGTTATGTCATCTGCATTTGGTGCAAATAATTTAAAAAGAGCATCTTCTACATTTTGGGGAAAATATCTAGAAAATCCTATATATTGCCACCCCCCCTGGAGGATAAAATCAATATTTGGTGAGTTTTGACTTATCGCATCTAAATATTCAAGTTTAGTTGAAAATACTGGTTGATTAAATGAATTTACAGGAATCCAATGGAATATGTATTTTCCATCTTGAACTTCTGTTAATTCAGATAAATCAGCATCATTTTTTACGTTAATACTATAACCTTGTCCTGGTTGTAAATCACCAATACCGTCATATCCGAAATCAGGCCAGTAGAATACACCATCAGCCCTTTTCAAAAGGGTTATATACTGTGAAATAAAATCATTCATGTAAGAATCACTACGATTTGCATCTAAATCTTCTCCTTTAGTTAAAAAATTATATAGAGCTCTTTTTGTTTGTTGTTCGTAAGGTAGAGTATAAGCTATAGTATTCCATCCTGTTGTAAGTTCAACAGGAACTGTTTTGAATACAACTGGAGGTTGTAAGTCATTTGAATTTATATCTCCTATGTAAGAGGAGGTAACAAAATCTCCATCTGAAGTGTCTCTATTTTCAGGGGTTCTTCCAATGTAAGAAGAAGTAACAAAATCCCCATTTGATAAATCTCTAGTATTTAATCCCATATTATATAACTATCATTAATGTACCACAATTTATATTATTTGTTGAAGAATCATTTTTACTTCCTGAAACCCATACTGATCCCGTAGGTAAACCTGTTGGGGATGTAGGTAAATTACTTAATTGTAATGAACCAAATGAGGCTGTTGTAATATGACTACCACTTATATTACCCGAGGCTGTTATATTTGTAGTAGTTATATAATTATCAGCTCTTAACCCTCCATTATGTACTCTAGTTTCAAAACTTTCACTTACTGTAAATAATTTAGTACCTAATGTGCCTGGTATAGCTGTATTGGATCTAATACCAAAATGTGGTTTACTTCCTTGAGTACCATCAGCATCAAGTAAGATTTCAAAACTACCTGATCCTTTTTGTATTATACCTCCAGCTACTTTGTCTCCAAAATTAGGATCATCTTCAGCTTTAATCAAAGTACTACCGCCTGCTTGTTTAAGAGAAATTAAGTTATCTCTAATAATAGTTTGAAGATTTTGAGTGGGAGAATATGTTGCACCTGAAAAAACTCTAATTTCATTATTAGATTCATATGTGGATCCTATAATTGTACCACTTACACTTATATTACCTGAAGATGTAATATCACCTGTAAATCTTAGTTGGGTATTATTAATACCCATTGCTATGTAATTATTATCATTACTAAGATTTTGATCAAATAATAAAGTACCACTAACAAATTGACCTACTCTACCTGCTGTAGTTAATTTAGTTAAAGTAGAACTATCAATAGATGACATTATAGCATCTGGTTTTAAAACATTTACACTTATATCATTTCCTTGAATGTCAGATGAAGTATTATTAATAACTTTACCTAATTTTAAATTATCTAAATCTTCTTTAGTAAAAGTAGTTTGAGAACTTGATCCTAATTTTATTTGATTAGCTTTTACATTTATAAATTCACTACCTGATTTAAATTCTACTTCTTTAGTAATTTCATTGATTCCTATTTTACCTATTTC
>Ga0181416_1000502_pt1 | contig 10061 bp, 16 predicted proteins | sample 39SPOviralmetaG_FD_130141 | JGI IMG/M metagenome (GOLD analysis project Ga0181416, IMG submission 130141) | Marine viral communities from the oligotrophic San Pedro Time Series (SPOT) site, San Pedro Channel, CA, USA - 39 SPOT_SRF_2013-01-16 | ecosystem: Environmental > Aquatic > Marine > Strait... | reverse complement strand
TGCAACCCAATTTATACATCGTACCTGATGTGTTGGAAAATGGTGCAGCCACAGTGGACAAGTGGATCGATTGGGAAAAAACACATCAATTCAAAGGCATCAGACAGATGGGTGTTGTTCAAGGCAAGAGCTGGACCGAGCTTGTGGAGTGTTACAAGTTCATGAGTCAAGCTGCTGACATGATAGCCATAAGTTTCGACTACTCATATTACCAAGGCACTGGATATGGTCATGACAAATTGACTCGTTATAGCTCAGGGAGACAACGTTTCATTGAGCAACTGATACACGACAATATATGGAACTGGAACAAACCACATCACCTATTGGGATGTAGCTTGGCGCGTGAGTTTAGATGGTATGTTGACAACAACATTCACAACATCAGAAGTGTAGATACTAGCAACCCGGTTGTCGCAGCGATGCATGATTTACAATACAATGACGATCATGGGTTAGATGAAAAGCCAAGTGCATTGCTAGCGGACATGATAGAACATGACATGACAGATGATCAGATGGAACTTGTGAAATACAACACACAAATGTTCAAGAAGATCTTGAGACGCACATGAGACCATGGATCACATTGTTCAGTCACACTGGATCTGAAGTGGCTAACATGTCTCGCAGACTCAAGCGAACACCAGACAAGATCATCACGAACAAATCGTTTGATGACAGTGATATAAATGACAATCTGAAAGACATATGTTTCGTTACAAAAAGACCTGTTTCCAAAGATTATCATGACATGTTCAAAGATCATCCGGATGCAATAATAACATTGCATGGATGGATGAGAATCATTCCTGATGACATATGCAAGCGATACAACATCCTCAATCTGCATCCTGGACTGATCACTCGTTATCCGGAATTGAAAGGCAAAGATCCACAACACAAAGTGTTTGACATGTTCAATCCACCTTCACGAGTTGGTTGTGTGATACATCGAGCCATTGGAGAGGTGGACAGTGGTGAAGTGTTGATGGAGAGATCATCACACAATGTGTTCCCAAATGGTGATGTGTTGAGCAGACACTTGCACTGGATGGCTACAGACATGTGGTGTGATTATTTGCACGATCACACAGATCTTTTCCCGGTGGAGAACGGTCATTTAGATGATGAATAATTGGTACAAATTGAATGGTTCTGGTCGCATGTTGTACATAATGTGCCTTATGAACATGTTCATCGCATTCATGCTAGCCAAACAAGGTTCATGGTTCAGTATATTTGTGATCATAACATCAGCATTTTGCGCATTCATGACATACAGCAGCAAATCAGTTTATCAGGACCATGAAGATATAAACAACAAAAAATACAAACAGGATGACAACTGACCAACAAAACAGACAATTTAACACCGGAGCGCAACGTGACACAAGTGATGGTAAGTTACGACAGTCGCTCATCCCAACAGAAGAGCTCAATCGAGTGTTGAAAAGATATCTTGACGGTGCAGAAAAGTATGGTGAAAACAACTGGATGAACGGCATGCCGTTGAGTGTTTATTATGATTGTGCTCACAGACACATGAGCGCATGGTGGAGAGGTGATCAAGATGAAGATCATGCTGCTGCTGTTGTGTGGAACATGTTGTGTGCCATGTGGACAGAGAGCAATTCTAAAAAACCACATAGTGATCATCAAGATGATCTGAATGACAAATACCAGTTTCCAAGTGGCCATAAATAAATTTTGTCGTTATAATACAACACACAATTAAATACATTTACCATGTTAGTTAGTTTCACAGGAGCACAAAGCTCAGGCAAGACAACTTTGTTAAACAAAGCCAAAGTAGATCCAACATTCCGCAAGTGGAATTTTGTACCGGAAGTCACACGTGTGGTCAAACGAAAAGGTTTGAATATCAATGAACATGGAGACAGCATCACTCAATTGTTCATATTTGCAGAACATTTGAACAATCATCACAATATACATGACACGGTGCTTGATCGATGCATTGTTGACGGTGTTGTGTACACGCAGTACCTGTGTGATATAGGTCATGTTGAGCCTTGGGTTGTTGATTATGGTCAGAATCTAATGAAATGTTTAGTGGATAAACTAGACATCATATTTTACACCGAGCCAAACATACCACTTGTTGATGATGGTGAACGCAGTGTGAACATTGACTTTAGAAATGATATTATTAATATATTTGAGCAGACATTGTCACGATCTGACATCAATCACAAAGTGGTCAGATTGACAGGCGATGTCGACACAAGATACAAACAATTTATAAAAACCATAGAAAACCATGACACAACTAGATAATTCGCGAATCAGCAAGGTGCTGGGGCAGACAGTAACGTATCCAAAATATTACGATCCAAGCATATTGGTATCAGAACCTCGTCAGAACAACCGGACACATCTAGGCATCTCTGATGACAATCTACCATTTGTCGGAGTGGATGTGTGGAATGCATATGAAGTTAGCACACTGACAAACAAAGGATTACCGGTTGCCGGTGTGATGAAAATAATTTATCCGTGCAACAGCAAGTACATTGTGGAAAGCAAGAGCATCAAATTGTATCTCAACTCATTCAACATGAGCAAGATGGGAGACACCGTGCAAGGAGCCATAAGCAACACAAAGAGCCAGGTTGAGCAAGATTTGAGCAAACTGCTAGAAACAGATGTTGTTGCTGAATTTTTCACTGATTCAGAAGCTCGCGAGAAAACACCCACTGTGCCTTCTCGTAACATGTATGAAACATTAGAGGATTTACCTCAAGCTGGTATTGAGACATTTGATGTTTACAAAGAGACTCCAGGATTGTTAGAGTATATATGTGAAGCTAGCAATGTCACATCAAAATTTTTCCACACCTCGTTGCTCAAGAGCAATTGCCGAGTGACATCTCAACCAGACTGGGGAGATTGTTACATTCACATGAAATCTAAACGACGTGTCAAACGAATGAGTCTGCTCAAGTATCTGGTTAGCTTCAGAGATGAATGTCACTTCCATGAGGAGATATGCGAAGCTGTGTATGCTCGGTTACAAGATGTATATCAACCTGAGGAATTGTGCGTGATGTGTCTGTATGCTCGGCGAGGAGGCATTGATATCAATCCGATACGAGCCAGTCACTCGAAATTTCTCAATCGTAATTTAACAGATCCAGCAGTGCCTCATCACAAAACGCCAAAACAATGATAACATTGACTCCAAAAGCTCAACAGGCCATTACGGCTAGTAAAAAGATTGCTCAGGATAACAGCCATCGATTCATCAGCACAGAACATCTGATGATCGCGATGACCGAGATGAAGAAGAGTCAAGCCACAGAAGCACTGATCAACGCTGGAGTAGATCTGAAGAAAATCAACAAGTATCTGTTTAACACATTAGAGGCTGTAGTGACATCTGTGTCCGACAGTGAAATAACATTCTCCCCTAAGGCTCAAAGGGCAATCAATGAAGCTGCTATCTATGTGAACAAGTTTAATCAAAGCTATGTGGGTACAGAACATTTGTTGTTAGGGTTATTGGATAGCGAGAGTGTCAACATACAACAGGCTCTGAAACAACAGAAAGTTGCAGTGAATGATGTTAGATTGTGTGTGCTGGATATTCTCAAGGACAACAGTGATCGAGTGGCACAACTGATAGAAGAACACTTGGACAAAGTTGACGAAGAACCTCCTGTTGTTGTGCAACAGAAAGATCAACCAGAGAAGTCAATGCTAGCATTGTTCACACGAGATTTGACCAACATGGCACAAGAAGGTAAACTATCGCCTATTGTTGGTAGAGAACATGAGATTGAAAGATGTGTTGAGGTGTTGATGAGATACAACAAGAACAATCCTATATTTGTAGGAGAAGCTGGCGTCGGAAAAACAGCAGTTGTTGAAGGACTGGCTCAGCGTATTGTCAGTGGAAACGTACCAGATCAACTTTTAGCTAAAAATATACTACAATTGGATCTCCCCATGCTTGTGGCTGGAACTCGATACAGAGGCGATCTAGAAGAACGTGTCAAAATGCTCATGCAAGAGATCAAGCAAGACGCAGACAACATTATTTTCATTGACGAAATTCACATGATTGTAGGTGCTGGTAGTACAGACAACAGCATGGACATAAGCAACATCTTGAAACCTGCACTGAGCAGAGGAGAGATGACATGCATCGGAGCAACCACTCTCAACGAGTACAGACAATATTTCGAGAGCGACAGTGCTCTGCAGAGGAGATTTCAGAACGTGTTGGTAGATGAGCCAGACATAGACACAACAATCAGCATTCTCAAAGGTATAAAACACAAATACGAGAAGCATCACAATGTGAAATATTCGATTGCGAGTCTCAAGAACATGACCGATTTAGCTGGTAGATTCATAACAGATCGGAAATTCCCTGACAAAGCCATTGATGTGATGGATGAGATCGGGAGTCATGTGCGCGCCAAGATATTCAACGAGATATTCGATAATGATATTGACTCGCAACTCAACAAGTTAGAAAAAGACAAATTGAAGTTGATCTCTGACAAGCAATATGAACAAGCCAGCCAAGTCAAGTTGGAGCAAGAGAAATTGTTAGAACAATATGATGTGTTATACACAAGCTGGCTGAACAAACAATCTAAGCCTACAAGAATCAAGGATGAAGATGTGCTCAATTACATGAGCAATCTAACCGGCATGCCAATCACTAGATTGCAATTGCAAGAAAGCAGTCGATTGAAGAACCTCAAGCGATTCTTGAACAAGAGAATCATCGGGCAAGATCGCGCCACTAGTGTGATGAGTTCAGCTATCAAGCGTAGTCGTGTGGGCTTGAGCGATCCAGACAAACCGATCTGTTCGTTTTTGTTTCTCGGACCAACTGGAGTAGGAAAAACACACAGCGCTCGAATCATGAGCGATTATCTGTTCAACAACAAGAGCATCATTCAGATAAACATGAGTGAATGTCACGAGAGTCACAGCATAAGCAAATTAATTGGCAGTCCTCCAGGCTACGTTGGATACGGAGACACAGGATTATTAACAGAAGGTGTGAAAAGAAACCCATACAGTGTGGTGTTGCTAGATGAAATCGAAAAAGCTCATCCTGATGTAGTGCAAGTGTTGTTGCAATTGTTAGAGGAAGGCACTGTCACTGACAGCACTGGCGATGAAATCAATTTCCGCAACACCATCGTGATAATGACCGGCAATATAGGCAGCGAGCACATGGTGAAATCAAGCACAGTAGGCTTCATGAAGCAAGATTATGAGGATAGCAACGCTAGAGATCGTGTCAATCAAGAATTGACCAAGTTTTTCAAGCCAGAATTGATCAACAGAATAGATGAAATCGTGATTTTCGATTCATTGCACAAGAATCACATGGTGGAGATCGCCAAACTGCATGCTAAAGAATTGTGTGTTAGATTGAAGAAGCGGAACATAACGATATCTGTTGACATCGAGGTGTTTGAGTTTATAGTGGATCAAGTGAACGACGAAAAATTTGGTGCTCGACCAGTGAAACGAGCTATCATGAGACACATCGAGGACAAGATATGTGATCAATTGATTGATGCAGTGTTTGATCCGACAAATTATTACCACGTGATGGTCAACATGGATGAAGGACAACCAACAATCACTCTAAAGACAAGTGATGTTCGATTGAAAACGCGTTCAAATATCTGTTGATCTCAAGTTCCACTTGATCCACTGTGTTCAACACCTGTTTCATCCGAGTTTTGCTAGGTAGATCTCTATTGTTGAACAACAAAGACCGCACTCGTCTTTCCACATAACACGATTTCACATGCCTCATGGCATGTGTCACATCAGAAACAGAGTACTCTTCACCACACAATGGACAATGCAGATGTTCTTGTGTGTCGTATTGTTTGATCATCTGCTCGACCAGATCACTCCACGATAAAATTAAGTAAAACATTATAAATATTATAATGATAGCAAGTGCAATAATCAACACCGCAATTGGCGCTGGCTTGAAACTAGGAGCAGTCATGATAAACGCATGGCTAGACAACAAGAAACAGACACAAATGCTGCTAGCGGCCAGAGATCACAACATGATCCAAGCGATCGTAAGCAATCAACGAGAACAAGCCAACAATCCGTTCGTGCAAGTGACCAGGCGAGTGCTGTTCTTGATGATCACGCTCACCTTGTGTTATCTGATGATATATTACGCCATGAATCCAGGTATTCAGTACGATGTGCTCATGCCAATAGGAGAAAATGGATCGACTGGTTTGTTTGGGTGGGTGTTTGGATACAAGAGTTACGAGGTGGTCCGAATGACCGGAGGATTGCTGCTCATGAACTTCATGGATCTAGCGTTCATGATCATTGGATTCTACGCGGTTCCTAGCAACAAGTGATACAATTGATATCAGGCTTTAAAAGCTTGTATCAATCGATCGGTTAAACTGGTGTCTCCTGTGAGATCCACCGTGATAGCTTGTGGTTCAACCGGTTGTGTGTCTGCTGTTATGTTCATGTCGTCATCTGGATAATCATAATCACCATATATATCGTCTTGTTGTTGCTCGATAGACTCATAATCAAACTCCTCCGGAGATTCTGATGTGGATTGTTCATCATGTGGAGCACACTCGCATCTGTTCACATCAGCCACTATGGCACACAACAATTGTCTTGTGTGTGCATTGTCTGGTTTTCTGGATCGAGCCACCAGATCTTTGATGTCCGCTTTGGTGAACTTGCCTTTGAGCTGATCAACTGGATCCGAGAAACTACCATAACACAACAACGATAGATATTTCTGCGTGACATCCGCACAATCTCGTATCACAAAATAAGCGCTCTTGTTGAGTATCTGTACACCGGTGTCTGGTCGCTCGCTGGCCACCCGAGCTGGGCGCATCAGTTTGCTTTGCTTCAACTCGCTGGCCGCGATCATTTTGTCCTCGAAACTCATGATTGTTGGTCCTCCTCGATCAGACGTTTGTCAGTCTGTTGATCTTTGGGTGTGATCAACTTGGAGTAGGTCATGGTTATTATCACGATGCCTATCAACACACCAGCCAAGCAAATGAACACGAACAAGCCGGATGGTTGATCCAACGCGGTTTGTATCTCGTGTGGTTGAACCACTCCGTCGTGATTCGCATCAACCAATTGCAAAGCTTGATTGGTTTTCTCGGTGTCATTCAACACCACCGGTTGTTCAACAACGGATCTAGAGGCCACACATCCACACATGAGCAGCAACGGCAAGGTCAGTAATAATTTCATCGACAGTACTTATGTTCTGAACAACAGATAATCCATGATCCAAATAGTGCACGTGCTCATGTGAAGGCTCAGGCGCCGCAGGCGCCTGCCGCATTCTGCGGCTAGAACCGCCAGTGAACCTCCGGTTGTTCCGATGATCCGGCAGGTCCGAATGTGCCACATGTGGTGATTCGCGAGTGTGGGTGTTGCGAATCGAGGAGTCTCCGAACATGATGAACACGTGCTTGCGCTTGTGTCATGTGTCGGGATGTTCCATCATGCGGAGATTGCTGAACCTGGTGTGTTCGTAACCTGATGTGTTTCAACTTCTCGTGCTGCACACGAGGCTACGCGGTTTGTTTGTGCGTGTTGTTTCGGGTCCGATCCTCTCAATCACCCGGATGCTACAATGGCTAGCCCAGACCAGACGTCACCGAGAACAAGCCATTGGATCAAGCCATATGGAATTTGGATAAAAAAATTTGCGGAAAAATGTGGAGCATGGGTTCATCTGGATCTCGGGAATGCTTGTATATGAGCGGATTTGCACGCCTGGGTGTCTGAGCGCGGTGGTGGTTGTCTGAAACGCCCGTGGATGAAAAAACCACCGGCAGCTGCTGAGCCACCGATGGTTTGAATCCAACAACAATCAGATCTTAAAGTGTGGCTTGCTTTTGAAGCAACTGGTCGAGTCGGGCTCTGGCTCGTTCGATTTGTTTGTTCAATCGTTCGGCTTGGCTGATCGTTGGTCGACCGGCTCGGCTGATGTATGTTGTTCTGAATGTGTCGATGTTACCAGCATAGTCTCGCATGATCAGATCGTTCAGATACTTGTGATAGAAACTCTTGCGAGCGCCAGTGATGGTGCAAGTTGTTTTGTAATTGTTCAAGTCTATTTGAACTGGTTGATTGTTACGATCTTGTAATGTGTAATAATGTTTTGTCTTCATGTGTCTGATGTGTTGTTGTTAAAATGTTATTATATGCTCTGTTGCTTGATCGGGCAACATTAGTTTTGGAAGTATGATTTTGCTTCGAAGTGATAACCTTGATCATCCTCGATGCAGTTTTTTATCACATGATGAGCTCGAAGTGCCTCTTGGTCTGTTATATGATGACCTTGATCGGCGGCGATTTGTTTGAGGAAGTTGATGATGTCTGTCGGCATGATGTGTTGTTGTTGTGGTTAAAATGTTATTATATGCTCTGTCGCGTGATCAGGCAACAACATTGCCGGTCAATTTTGCATGATGTGATTGATGAATGTCCAGTGTGTTGTACAGCTCGTGCTTGTGCACATGAGCATCAGCTCGAGGGACATGTCGAGGCACATCCGCGGCACGTACTATGGTGTATGGTGAATGATCAGTGTGGCGCGTCAATCCACTCTCCAATGATTGCACGAATCTGATGGCTGTCTGCAGGTCGTCGCAGTTGATGACTGGTGTTTGATTGTTTAAAATTGTGTACATATGATTGATTGATTGATTGTTTTTGATGATGTTCGACGAGTGGTTCCAGATCATTTGCATGATCAGCATGATCAGGTTCATACTCGGGCCAGTTGTTGTTTGAGCTTGATGAGACGTGCTCGATTGTAAAGTGGTGATCTGAACATGCGCCAGTTTTGCTGTTGCCAGATCTGATGTTCAATTGCTTGTGTTTTTGTCATGTGTCTGATGTGTTGTTGTTAAAATGTTATTATATGCTCCGGTGCATGATCACGCAACTTATTTGACCAGATCCAGATGATGTGATTCGTATCCCAATATGTTGCCGTCCGTAAATTGCACGTAATACTTGGTGAATTGTCTCATGGGAGCACCTGGTGCTGTGCGTCCACCTCCGTTGTTGCGTATTCTACCGTCCTTCAAACAACTCACCGCGATCACGGTTCCTGTGCTGCCACATTTCCGCTGCTTTTTCTCACTCACCCAAGCATCAGCTCGGAGCACTTTCTCATTCACCTCGGCTTGATCTCCTCTCCGGAACTTGCAACGTGGATTGTTCCAGCGTGCTGTGACTCGTGCTCGTATGTCGTGTAATGTCGTGTAATTCATAATTGTATTATAACGGTTTTGTGTCGGATGCGCAACTTATTTGTACAGGATGTCTGAGAATTCAAACTTTAAACTGTCATTCAAATCCTCATAAACAGCAATTCTGATGCCCTCCTCACCATATGAGTCATAATCTCCTGATCTCTTCAGATCCATTCTCATCTGATTCATCATATGCTCCACTAATTCTTTTAATCTTTCCATAATGTAATTATAATTTATTTCTGATGATCAGACAACTTAAATATCTTATCTACCAATTTAACATCAACATCTTCTATAATCTGATTAACATTACCCATCACATTCTCTAAAGTGTTTATCTCTAAACCCTCTCTCTCATTATCACAACATCTATCATCTGTATCTTCTTCATCCATCTCTTTCAATTCTTTTAAAGATTGGAGATAGAAGGTTTCTACAAATGAAGTGAACTCTTCAAAACTTATATCCTTTTGTGTATCAATTATCATAACTCTATTATAAGGAGTTTTGTTGGAATGAGCAACATAAAAAATCGCATGTTTCCACCGGCGCCACTCCGCACATGTGGCAACCGATCAATTGCTGATGATGGTACCTATAGAAATTGCCGCATCTTCTTCATTCGAATCGGTCTATCATGTCACGCACATGTTGTGCAAATGCTCGCTTGAACTGAGTCACAGTGCCACACCGCGGCTGCTGCCTCCACAGATGTGCCTCTTGTGTGTACAACTCGCGCAACAACTGCTCCACTCGTTGCCAGTCGAC
>Ga0181416_1000500_pt1 | contig 10085 bp, 29 predicted proteins | sample 39SPOviralmetaG_FD_130141 | JGI IMG/M metagenome (GOLD analysis project Ga0181416, IMG submission 130141) | Marine viral communities from the oligotrophic San Pedro Time Series (SPOT) site, San Pedro Channel, CA, USA - 39 SPOT_SRF_2013-01-16 | ecosystem: Environmental > Aquatic > Marine > Strait... | reverse complement strand
GTTACGACCTTGCCTTTATTTTTTGCTTTTCTTTTAGCACGAAATTCTATTGTTTCGTTTTTGTCTGTAATAATTTTATTGAGACGAGTTGTATTGTATGATATATGTAATATCTCACACGCCTCTTTTTTAGTAATAGGCTTCTCTGCAGCGAGTAATTCTATTACTTTGTTGATATTTGCTTCTGAGAGTTTCTCCTCTCTTTTCTTTCTAACTGCCATCTTTGATCACTCCTTTGTGAATTAAATAGTCAATGCTTATCCATCCAAATACCCAATTAATCATTTTTTAACTCCAAATGATAATCGTTTAACTCTTTGAGTTCTTCTTCATGCATTGCGCCTAGTAAAATGATTGTATAATGAAGGACTTTGTATAAGTCTTTTTCATTTTTACCATCTTTCTTTCCAAAACGCTGTGCATATTTGATTATATTACCAATACAAAACCCTTCTCCATGCCCATTCTCAAATACTATCTCTGTAGTTTGAGTTTTTGCTTGGGCATAATGCTGATCATAAGTACTGTCTATATAATTTTTCAGTCTAGTCTGAATTAAATCTTCGTTAAATTTATACACGAGTTATCCTTTTTTCGTAATCGGCATAATCTTCATTCCACCAATGTGGTTTGTCTCTGTGAGACCAAGCTGCGAAGGTTGCCTTGTCTAAGTGGTAATAATCTCGATAGCTTTGTATCGGATTGTCATAATCTCTAAGATCCTCTGGCATTGCCAGTCCGAACTTAGTAAAACCTACTCTTTCAAGATGTACTGGATCAGGTAGTTTGTTTACTACTTGTTCTACTGATTTGTGTAGTTTTCCATAACGATAGTAGTATTCATCATTCAATGCGTTAGCATAGCAATGAACCCACTCATGGTTATCCAATGACTCCCTTGCCCAGATTGTGCAGGGATGATTGTACATCATTGGAAGGTAGGGGAAGGGTCGCTCCTCAAGTGGCAGATGCTTAATTTCGGCTTTAACCTTGTTAAGAACTTCTCGTTCTTCTGCATTCAACGCACGAGGAACATACCCTAGAAATTTGTCAATGTAAATTGTTGTACAAAGAATCTGGGCAGCCTCTAGTGGCATCTTGACAATATGCTTGTCAACATGATACTGTGCTGCCTTATCGAGATCCTCGTCTAAATAAAATAAATTCATATCTTACTTCCAACATTTGTATACGCCACAGAGTTTGTCTGCGTTTTCTGTAGTCTTACAGTACGGACAAACTTTTTTCTCTGACTTGATTTTTTTGATTTCTTTAAACTTTTTCATAATGTATATTATACTAAAATTATGAAATAAAGTCAAGAACTATTTTCCAGATCCGTTAATTTTATCCTTAGCTGTCCCAGCATAAAGACCAAACCAAGCTGCACCTGCACCGACAACAATACTGATTAAACCAGATTGTTCCATTGTGGGGTCTTCTAAAGCCATAAACCACATTGTGCAATAGTATAATAGGAAAATATATACACTAAGAAATGCTCGGGGAAAGATCCTCCATGCATCAATCATGTTTGAAAGAAAAATCCAACGCTGCCACGGATTATCTGGCTCTCTGTTGGCTTCCATCTCTACTATTTTTGCTTTTAGATTAGAGTTCTCTTGTACAAGTTCCATGAACTTACTAAGGTCGATTTCAACCTCATTTCGACTCATATCACCTGCGAATCGTTCATCTGCCATTTAGCTCTCCTTTGCCTGTTGCTTTGCTTTGCCAACATTGATCGCAAACCAGTCTAGAACTTTATACATTTTTCCAACTAGTTTGTCGTCTTTTGGTGTGTCAGTACAAGCTGCAATAATTGAAGCACTCATGACCAACCAAGGGATGACTTGAATCCATCCGATTACCCATTGTAAGAATCCTAACATTCTTCTCTCCTAATCCTCTTACGAGGCTTTCCCAATCAGTAGGGATCTTTGTAGCCATCTATACTGGTAAGACGTAAGTCCTCCCATTTATTTGTATCTAATCGATACAGTAATATAGAATCTGATTCAGACTGTTTGACTACAGCTGGCACAACATCAGCCCTTAGTGTACAAGGTATACTGTATTGTCTACCAGACTTTAAACTTGTAAAACTTACTTCAACAACAAAATCTTGAAGTAGTTTCTGTAATTTATTAAATTCTACCATTTATTTTTTATTTTCTTGAAGTTGATCTAATCTAACTTCTAGTTCTTCGCACCAATCTTCTATTATTTCTAATCGTTCTTGTAGATGGGGATGTTTCTCAAAGTATTTTGCCCCTTTCATTGCATCTCTGTATGCTAGATAGGAATTCCACCAACTAAATATTCTCTTGAACATAAAATATTATGTCTCCAGGTGTACGAAGAAGTTTTATATCTTCGTCTGGTATTGTTACATTGAACTCGTTTTCGACATCAACAATAATCTCAACCATGTCAAGACTATCTGCATTTGTTTCATCAATAAGATCGGTAGTTATATTGATGTCTTTTCTATTTAATTGTTGTTCAATTATTTGCATTATACTGCATCTAATTCCCATTTGGTGATATATCCTCTGTCGTTACTTTTCGATAATATACTACTACATCTTTTAATTCAGTAATATATCTTTTTAATTCTTGCGTATTATAAGCCATTAATTCATAGTCTGGTATTGTCATAGCTAAAAATACTAATTCGCCCTCTTGATCCTCAATACGAGCCAACTGATCTTCCCAGTTCTCGGGGGTGACTACTATCCAAGTAGGAGTCTTAAGATCAATCTCTCTAGGCATAACGGGCTGAACGATAGTTCGTTCTATAGGTTTTGCACTTACTTCTACTACTTTAGTTGGAATTAGGCTGCAACTGGAGCCCATCATCAAGATCGTCAACGGTACTGCTAAGTTCCTCAATACCCTCAAATGCGTGTTTTGTTCCATTATTTATTTTCCTCTCCAGATCAACTGGGTCTGCTAAGATTTTTGCAGTTAATTCATAGTTTTGAATAAACTGTGTATATCTATTTAATTCTCGTTGTGCTGCTTGACTTTTAACTGTCATTGCTTGCAACTGTTCTGTTTGTAAGCTAAAATCATTTTGCATAGTGGCGATTGTTTCTTCTTGGGTAGCTACTGCTCCCTCTAAAGCTGCGTTGTTAGCTACTAGAATCTTATTCTCATTCCACAGCCAATAACATATTCCACTTAATACTAATAATAAAGCTAAAAAGAATTGATTCATTACATTTCCTCTATTTTATAGTTAAGTCCTTCTGCTCCATGCATCTCTATGACTTCACCGCTTTCAGTTCTGAACTTTAAATGATTGGGCTTTGTTATAAGAAACTTTTTAACAATAAAAGTTTCATCATCTGCATCTCCCCATATCTGATTATAACTCACAGTCAATGTATACAGCGTTATAAATTTGCTTTTTAAGGCAATCCACCACCTTTTCATTGTTGCGATAAATCCTTTTATTTTGTCCATTTATTCTACTCTCTAGTTGATTTAGCTTTTGCCAATTCGCTAATTCTATTTTGCGAGTTATCTCTAACTCTGCTTTATGCCTTGCATGGTCATATACAAAGAAACAGGCAAGCACCACTAATAGTAGTGGTACTGCCATTCTTTCCGTTAAGTTCCTGTTGAAGTACTCGTTGATGTTCCTGTACCTGTGCTTGTAGTAGTTGCAGTTACAGTTGTAGTCACTGGCATTGCCTCTAACTCAGCTATAATATCTGCTACTGTAGTAGTCGTTGCACTTGTATTTCCTGCCTCTACAGTTGTAGAAGTTGCTGGAGTACAATTACTTTGACACTCAAAACCTGCTGCTTGGTTGAACGTTGTACCTGTAGGAGCTACGGGATCTACATCTTTTGGTTGGTTGTTATACCCCCAAATCAATGCTAATACTAATAATATATCCATGATTTCCTATATGTTAGACCAGTCCTTACCTTCAAAAAGCAGAGCTTCTGCTTCTCTCCTACGAACTAATCCTTCTAATACTTTGCCGCCTGCTTTGTTCCAGCGTTTAATCTGGGCAGGGACGCCTTCGTAGTCGCCACTATTTAATACTTTTAAAAGAGTAGAACTACTTAAGTTGGTCGGACCGAGGTTGAATGTCCATGATACTAATGCATCGAACATACACTGGTCGAGTGAGATGGTTACTTGATTAAGAACATGCTGTTCGTACTCCGTTAGTTCGTGTACTAGCATTTCCTCTGCTTGTGGTTTTGTGATAGACATTCCTTCTGATACGCCTTTGATATGACCATATCCTATAGTCCATATTCCTACTGCGTCTTGATAAGCGTCTAGTTCACAACCTTCAAACTTTTTAATAAGGGATATACCCTCTTGTGATATTTTCATAATGTAAAACTTTCTCCACAGCCGCAACGGGCTGTTTCTTGTGGGCTTCTGATTTCAAAATATTCATTTAACCCATCTTCTGTCCAATCAATACTTATTTGATCGACATAACTAAATGTCATCGGATCTACAGCTATAATACCATAGAATACCGCATCACTTGAAACATTTGGTTCTTCCAAATAACTCAAGTCATACGACCACCCGTTACATCCGTTTGGTTTCATGCCTAAACGCAATCCCCAAACTTGTTTATTTTTTACTTTCTGCTTTAGTCTTTCCAAAGCATCTGCACTTACGATTACCATATAATAAATTAATGCGAGTGGGCAGTTGCCTGCCCTCTCGACTTAGGTCTTGACTTGTACTAAAATATTTGACCTGTGCTTGCAATTACAGCAAACCCAAACATACAAGCTAGAAACATTGTTCCTAATGCGTCTTGTATGTCCTCATATTTTTGTACTTGTCTAAAACTATTTATTATTGTTTTCATTTAATATCCAATACTTTACGATTGGAGTTCGGAGTTTTAGACAAGGCGATAGTCAATAGTCCATCTGTTAGTTCGACATTGTCAACTTTTAAGTCTGCGTTTAACATAAACTTACGCTCAAAAGATTTAAGACTGAGACCTTGATGTGAGAATCTTTCACTCTCACTCAGTTTTCGTTCTTTTTTCCCCTTGATGAGTAGTTCATTATCTTCATGAACCAACTCAAGTTCTTGTTTAGACCAACCTGGCACTGCAACCTCTATTCGAAAGTTGCCTGTGTCCACATTCTCTACAATGTTATATCTTGGATATGATGTATCAGTGTTGTGTAACAACCACTCATTGTTCATACCAAGCCAAAATTTACTAATATCAATCGTCATATTATTCTCCTAATTTCCTTTTCAGTAAAACTATGCCAACCCTTTCGGTATTGACGCCATTGTGCAAGAAACCCTTCTTACACTTATGTATATTATACTAAAAAGTAGACCAAAAGTCAACAACTATTTTTTGGTTAGTCCTCGAAGTCGATCTTACCCTGCTCTTTCATATAATCGAGCGTGGCACCTATGCCTTCCTGTTTACCAGTTCTGTATGCTAAGTAAATACTACTAGCGAGTATTATTATGTATGCTATATCTATATCCATATTTTTTCTCCATAACATATATTATACACAATTCATGACCTCATGTCAAGTACTAAATTAAGGGTATCTAAAAATAATTCTTGACTTATGGTTTTCGATTTGATATAATAAGAGTATGATTTATAAAAGAGGTAAATGGTCTACGAAAGAACGACAGACACTGAAAGACCTTTACAATAAAATCCCTTTAACCGAGTTATCAAGTAGATTGTTAAGACGAACTACTAGCATAACCTCACAAGTAAACTATCTTCGCAAAAGAGGATGGGCGTTTCACAGGAGAACCGATGAAAGTAATTGAATTTCCCAGAATGAGAAAAGCAGATGATATTAGCGATAAGCTACTTGCCGCTGTCATTGTAGAAGCACAAAAGCTTGGTCTAAATACTACTGACCAAGACTTCGTATTCGACATGGCATGGGTTCACAAGTTTATCAAAGCTACTGTTGACAATCAATGCAATATTGCAAATGATCTGTGCCGCCTAACAAGAGCACAGGGTTTGAATGAGAGTTGAGGTTAAAGGACAATCAGTTGAACGAGCAATTCGTCAGCTTCGAAGAAGATTAGATCGTGATGGTCTAAAAGAAAGAATAAGGGAACTCGAATTCTACGAGAAACCAACAGCTAAAAGAAAAAGAATGAAAGCTGCAGCACAAAAACGCCAACAAAAACTCACAGCCGAACATAACAGATACTTGGCACGAAGACCACGGCATAAGAGATAGTCTCAAAATCGATCACATTTTACCACTATTGTTTTTCGACTTTGTACTTAATACTTCCTAGCAATACGACTATCAACCGTAGGCATTCCAAACTCATAACTTAGAATTTTTTCATGTTAGCAGTTTCGAAAGAGAGTCTTTTTCTGGTAGTAAAAACAAGCGAAGAAATCCAAAAAATGTTTACCACTAGAAGAAAGATTAAAATAAATTATCATGAATGAAACTCAAACGAAAACACAAATTCATACCCCATGGAAAAATGTTTCTAGCTTTTTTGATAAACTTGTGGTATAATATTATTATCTAATTAAGATAGTTACTCCGACAATCATTGATTTATCACTCATGCAAAATGAGCCTCAAGCATCATTACTTCGTAAATGAGATCTGGAGGTAGCGTCAGCGCACCGCAAGATCACAACTACGGAGTTAATGCTATTTAGGCGATTGCTTACGATATATCTTATGTCAACAATATCACACCAAAAGAAAGTCAACTATCTTACTTCGACTTTCTTCCAATCATCAACTTTTCAACACTTAACTACAATTGCGTCCGATTCGCAAATATTTTTTACCAATGATTAAGACTATTAAGTCGATTTGTTACTTATTCTTTGTGGGTATATGTATAAGTTATAACGATATGCCTTCAAGTTTATGAAAATTATCCCTAGTATGTTATACACCCGCTATGACTTTAGTCATGATGGCGGATTGGAACACCCGCCTTGACTTTTATTGTTGTATCATGCGTAGATTTGTAACTTGTGTGGTGAAGGTAATATTCTCATCCTTCAAAGTTACTGCTAGTTGCATATTGAGTTGAGGCTCTGGTTGTGGACTAGAGATAACCTCAAAGTATTCTCCATGTTCTGCTATGATCTTCCGAAGTTTGTCATTTCTAGGAAAGATTTTTGCGTATCGCTTATCTCTCCAGCCCATCTTCAACTCCTAATTCATCCATAACAGCTTCCACTAGATTTTTTAAATCTGCTTTGGGAGCTTTCTCCAAACCAGCAATTTTAGTACTATCTATATCAAGCATGTCTGCTACTGATTCTACTAGCTCTTTCTTTGTAATAGGATCTTCGCCAGTCTTGGTTTTATAAACAGTTTTCTTATATACACCTTCACGACTTAGCTTTCCTATGATAGATTTTACACTCTTATTAAGTTCTTCTGCCAATTCATCAACAGTTTCTCTACTAGGGTTATCTTTATAAGCCTCTACCATATACTTTACTTGTTCTTCTGTATAGTTTACACTCATACTATTACTCCTTTGGAATGACCTGATAGAAATTCTTCCTGCTCTTTAATAATAGCTTCAATTTCGTTAGGTTTCATACTCCATACTTTAGTTAGATTTCGTACTATAGCTTGGTGGCTAAGACCTTCTTCCACACCCATTTCATAATCAATGTGGATGCATATTTTTGTTCCATCAGAGATTTGCATTAGCTTCCTCCCTTGCCATTTGGTCAATACAGTCATCTATTGTTAGCAATGGACTTGTTCTAACTTCTTTATCTCGAAGTCCGTCTTTATTCCAGTATTCTGTATCAACACTGCCATCATTGTAGGTAGTTGTCCATGTCTTTATACCATTTCTTTTAGCTACCATCATGATTTCTTTAGTTTTCTTTGCCCATATCTCAGCATTTAAAACCTTTCTTCGATACTCCACTTTTTCACTATGCTCACTCATTAGTCGTCTCCTCTGCTGTTTGCATAAATAAACATTCCGATTGCAAAGGCAGTAATACCTAGTACAAATGTCCACACAAATTCATCATATGTCATTTTCTGCCCTCACTTCACTTCTTGCTGTTTCAAAGCCATTTGGATACCTAGCCTCTAATTTTTTAATATTTTCATCCATTACTTCGTCAGGTGTGTAGCCTAAAGCTATGCATCCCTGAATCCAATACCAAAGTATGTCGCCCAGTTCTCGTTTCATATGAAAACGATTGTCCTCATTGAACTCTTTTCCTTGAAATACCATTTTCTTTAGTACTTCGGTAAACTCACCACTCTCAGCCAACATGCCTATCGCAGCTGTCAGAACTCTCGGCACATTGATATTATCTTTTGCCTCTAGTTCGCTTGTGCTGTTAATAAACGCTAAGAAATCCTTAGATTGTCTACTGGTTGTTGAGTCTACAAATTTTGCATAATCATTGATTTTGCTCATATTATCTCCCAAGTGTTTTTAAATCCATTTCGGTTATGTACTGATAACCACCTTTGTTGTAGGTAATACCTACTTGCTTTTTGCGTTTGTGTGCAATCGTTTTTGCACTAACTTCGCCACAGGGTAAGCATAACCTGTAGCCAAGTTCCCATCGTGCTGGAGGTATTCTGTTTCCACACTTACACCACATCTTCAAGATCCCTTACTAACTCTGTAGATTTGATTATTTCTCCACTAGCTAACACTATGTTCATGTAGCGTGAGTTTTTCTTGATAGGCATGCCGTGCCATTGTTCAATATAAGCGTTTTGCTCATATGTTTCTGGGTGTCTAATGCCCACTATTGTACTACCATTCGCTTTCATTCCAATGTGGTAGTGTTTCATTGGATTTCGTTTCCATACTAATTTGTACATATATTCTCCTGTTGTTAAATACAATACTATACTTTCAGCACTAAGCCTTTCAGCTTAGAAAGTATACTATTGTACTCAATGGTGAGGGCTACAATCTCCTCGTTAAGCTCATCTAGTTGCTCTAGCATGACTTTCAAGTCATCCTCCACTAGCTCTAAGTGGTGATTTAGCATATCTATTTCTTCTTGCGTGTTAAGTAAGTCTTTACTTGGAAATTGTATAATTTTGCCCATGTTAATATCTCGGTCTATTGTTAAAGTAAATTAGGATTACAACTAATATAATTACGATTGCAACTTCGGTCGCCATGCTATTGTATATCCTCTACGCACTAATTCATTTCGTGCCTTCATTATTTTCTTCGGTTTAGAACTAAAGTCGTTTAGATACTTAATTAGTTCTTCGCTAGGTGTTTGTTTAAGATAGTAGTGCTTGTACTTCTTAATAGGGTTGTCTGTTCTCATCATGCGACCCCTCGCATCTCTTGCGTGAATAACTTCACTTTCTTTCCATTTAGCTGGCATTGTTTTCTCTCCTGTTTAAAAATTCTGAGTACTTCATGTACATTCCGTTGCCCATATAAAGCCATGGGTCTGCTGGTCTTTTTGGTTCTTTACCATTACCTCTGTGATTTTGCGACATCCAGTTGCCTTTAGATAATACTTTTACTTTTGTCATTTCACAATCCTCACAGTTCCTACTACTGACTCTACTTCGTCATCTTTGATTTCGTACTTAGCGAAACCACCTTTCCAATAGCCGATAGCTTCTCTACGCTGTAGTTCTTTGCGTACCATAGCTCCCTCACTACCTTGCTCGCCGATGCGAGAAAGTAAGTCTAAATTGTTCATGTTCATAACTTCTAATAATTGCATTTTCTTCTCCTATGTGTTGTCGCTGTCGTTATACTTTACTTTGTGCTTGTTGTAGCGTGAGTACTTTGTTTTGTCTCGCATACGAACTGCCCTGCAGACCTTTCGTGCATACTTCGCTACTAAATTTTGCTTTTTGTGTTTTTTCATAATAGATATATTATACAGACATTTGAGATAAATGTCAAGAATTTTTTTAAGTTTGGGTATAAAATTTTGATGTGAGGGGTTTGGAGGGAATAAAAAACCCTCTGAACTTGCTATCATGACTAACGAGTAAAGAGGGGGAAATGTTAATATTGCATCTTTCGATATGCTTTCTCTTTTCCACTAGAAAACATTAAAACCTGAGTGGGAGTTT
>Ga0181416_1000493_pt1 | contig 10131 bp, 10 predicted proteins | sample 39SPOviralmetaG_FD_130141 | JGI IMG/M metagenome (GOLD analysis project Ga0181416, IMG submission 130141) | Marine viral communities from the oligotrophic San Pedro Time Series (SPOT) site, San Pedro Channel, CA, USA - 39 SPOT_SRF_2013-01-16 | ecosystem: Environmental > Aquatic > Marine > Strait... | reverse complement strand
GCGCCCCGCGTCTATAACTATTTATAACTAACTATGGACCGGCCAGATCTAATTACAAATTTTGTCGTCAAACTATTTCTCTCTCTCTATTCTCTGTCGCTCTCGCGGTGATGATGCTTTCCATCACACACTTTTCATATTTTATCATTGCTTCTGCTCTTTCCATTATACATTGCTGATATTGTTCCATACCAATAAATTCTATAATAAATTCTTGTGCTTCATTTTTAGTCAATAGAGTAGGAAACTTTCTTAGTTGGTGTGGTGTCATTTGTTCTGCTACTTTATACCACCGCACCTCCCCCATACCATAACAATCTTCAAGGTGAAATTTTGTCAACCATTTATCTAATGTAATCCAATCTCTACCTGTTATAGTAAAGTTATTTAATCCATCGCCGGGTTCTCCAAAGGTAATCAGTAGAACATTATCATTAGTCATTCTTGTCGAATTGTACTATAATATATATAAAAAATCTCAAATCAATTTTTGTGTTCATTCCCTTTAATTAAATATATAGTGTTAATAGTATATGTTTATTTGTAGTAATAATTTAGATTATATAAAAACATTAACTACTAATTCTATAGACCTAATATATTTTGATCCACCATTTGGCATTACCGAGGCAGACTACGATAATAATTTAGACTGGAAGAATTTATGGACAGAGATGTGGAGAGTACTTAAACCAAAAGCAGTTATTGTTATTCACTCTTCCCAACCATTTACCTATGATCTAATATCATCACAACGTAAATATTTTAAATATTGTTGGTATTGGAATAAATCCTACAAAACAGGACATCTATTCAGTAAACATCAACCTATGCGACAAATAGAAGAAATATGTGTTTTTTATAAAAAAGGTACATATAATCCCCAAACCACCTTAAAAGATAAACCTACCAAAACTTTTAATACAAGTGGCAATTATTTTGAAAGAACACAAAATAAAGTCTATATAAATAATTTAAATTACCCAACACATTTATTAGAATATAAAAGACGCAATCATAAATATTCCACAAGACCGGTAGAATTATGTGAATATATGATAAAAACATATAGTAAAGAAAATGACTTAGTGTTAGATCTAACATGTAGTGATGGTCAATCCGCTATTGCATGTCATAAGTTAAAAAGAAAATATATTGGGGTTGATATTTCTCCAAAAATGATAGAAGATGCTATTATGAATTATTCTAAAGGAATAAGTAAATAATTATCGGCACTAATATAGTTATAGGTGTAGTCAAAGAATTTACAAAATTCATCTAGTTGTTTTAGATTTCTTTTTGTTTTAAATGTTTCTATAATTATTATAGGTTTATATAATTCTATAGTGTTTGTAGCACCACCTAAAACTTCCCATTCGGATCCTTCTACATCAATTTTCATAAAGCTAATTGGTTCATTTATTATATTGTCTAGTCTTTCTATTCTACATTCATATTTAGATTTAAATTTATGATCTCTAATTCCTTCTAAACTGGCATCACCATCATTGTTAGTACATATATTAGTTGTACCACTATAATTTCCAATCGCAAGATTATGATGTACTACATTTTTTATTTCTAAACCTTCCAATGATTTTTTAACACATGCCGATATTAAAGGCTGAGCTTCATAACTATAAACTTTCTTGGCGAGTTTAGACATCTCAAAACTATGGAGTCCGATATAAGATCCTACATCTACTACAACATCACTAGGTTTGATATGTTCTTTGAATAAATTTACTATTTTTTTTTCCCATGTTCTTCCAGACAACATAGCCTTAATAACACTACTATTATTATTGGCTGGATAATAAATATTTCCATAATTCATAATTTCCGACATATATAAGTTATAGTAGATATTTTTTTTTATATATAAACTATAATGAATACAAATGTAAAACTCGATACTGAAAAAGTAGTGAATTATTTAACTAAAAAACAAGCTTGGGATTATGGCTATATTAGATATTCAATATTTAGAAAATTGATCTGTCATGTTTGTGGATATAAAAAGACATATTTAATTAGAAAAGTTTTTTTAAATATGTTGGAATTAAAATTATTTCAAAGAAAAAAAACAGATAAAAGAAGCTACCTATACCAGTTTAGAAATCCAAATCAAGCTAATGTAATAAGTAAATCTATTACTATTACTTTTGATTAGGGAGGTTAACCGGCTTAATCACTTCCAAAAAGACTGAGTTTAATGGACCCAGTTCTTCATTAGATGGAGTAGAGAAATCCGGATGGAGAATTCGTACCGACAATTCATTTATCATTTGAGGCTCGCCAACATGTGTATAGACAATCTCGCCAGCTCCTTGTTGTTGTAAGAAATTACCAGCTGTATAGAATTTACCTATAACGGATTGAATTTTATTAGATGTAGTTTGAACTGGTCCATTCGAACTTGTTTCATGCCCACCAATCATCTTTTGTGGTAATTTAACACCTATGTCCAGAAGATAGTAGCCCTCGTCATTATCCGATTGATCAAATGTTCTACTGGATAGCAGCGGTGTTGTAAGAGCGGTTTCAGTTGGAACTGTGGCTGGTGTGTCATAGTTTGCTGTTTTAGGTACTACAACATCTATGTTTGGTAATGCCCCAGTAATATTTACACCTAATTGATCTGTAATTACTAATGGATAAACTGATGTGGCATTGTCATTTAAAAGTATAGTATCAGATGGTGGTCCATGTCCCACATCGATTGTCATTCCGGTTAATCCTAGTTGTGAAAATAAATTAGTTTGTGCTCCTAACACTTCAGTTGTGGGCGGAGTAGTACTACTATCAGCTGGAGTGGCTATTTCAAATGATGTTAAATATGTAAATGCCACACCGCCATAAGCCACAATTGGTTCTATTGGAATAGGAACGGGAGGCGTCGCCACTGGTGATAAATTACCAGTTGGATATGTTATACTTGGTACACCTATAGTACCAGAAGGAACATGATAGATTGGGAAATGTAAACTATCGAAATTTAGTTTTTTCAAATTGGTGTCAAAATTCATACTAACTTGACTAGCTCCTATAAATCTGTCGGCAGTCGCGTCTGCGGGAGTAGTAGGCAAAATAAGGTTCGGTGCTGTTACCACGCCATTAGGAATATCCACATTAGGATTTAAATATAATGGCTTTATAGCTGGACTAAATTCAACGTCAATCTTTCTCTGTACTTGTCCAAATGTTGACAAAAACGGATTATTAACTGGGAAGTCAAATTGTTTAGGTGTGGTGGCGGTATCATAATTATTTCCTATTGATCCAAGACTATCTATTTGTGTCATATTGTCATTAAATATTTGAGCCATTTCAGCTGGTTCATAAGTTCCTCTTGGAATTACAAAACTACATTCTTCTTCATATAAAGCCATTATAGAAGCGGCATCGTTGACGGCAGCGCCACCATTTCCCCAACAAATTGTAGAATTATCTAAATTTTGTTTTTTTGGATCTATTTTTTCACCAACGGGAATATTTGCTGACCTTTGGTCCCAAGGCTCGGTTCTATTAGGTAAATCACCTCGATGATCAGTTGATGGGTAAATTAACTTAAAATATCGCCCTTTAACTTCACCACTAACTATTATGCCTTTATTATCAGGTCCTAATGGAACAACAACAGAAAAATTTAAATGACTAATAATATTATATTGTGGAATACCTATAGTTATTGTTTTATATTTATTTGTTCCTGCTTCATAATATTCCCATATACTTTCAAATCCACCAAAGGTTCTTAATATATCTGTAGATGGAGTTGAAACCGTAATGCCTTGTAAAAAATAATTTACACTACCGGTTAAATCATGTAGGGTGGCCGCATAATAGTTTTTTAAATCCGGCATCGGAATTTGATCCGCTGCGGCGGCTACATAATGTTCTACGGTATAGGGAACTGGTTTATTAAATTCAAAGTTTTTAACATATTTGGCAACACCCATCTTAACACGGGTATCTTTATCAATGCTAATAACACTTTCTGTCGCCGTATCTAATATAACACTATGAACTCGTACTTGATCTCCTTCCTTTATAGTTACTCCTTCTTTTAGATTAACATTAAAATCACCATTAGAATGTGTTGTTGCGGCTTCAGATTGTCGCAATCTAATAATTGTACTTTGCTCCATTATATAATAATGATATAAAATAAAAATAAACATTTAAACTATGATTTACATGTAATTGATTTGATAGCCTTGACCTGCTCCACCAACAATGAGGCTCTTCCTAACTTCACCATAGACGTGAACATTAAGCTGGTCAGTAGTTGGACGTTTGTTAGTAGTGTCATTTAATCCAACACGGCTGTAGTTAATCTGTAAGTTAGAAATGTCTTCGCCAATGTACATTCCCATATAATCTAATTGTCCCATAAGGTTTCGCCCATCACTGAGTTCTAAAGTGGCATCCATCGCATATTGGTTAGATGAAATATATGCCGAACATTCACCATAAGCGTCCACAATATGGGCTAATCTTTCATTATTACCTACAATACCATTTCGTGGAAGAACATTACGTCCATTCACACGGAACTGGAGTTTTTGTTTATAACACGCTTGTGATGAAAATTTACCGAAACCCCGTGTCACATTTGTGTCCTGCTCTTTACTGGCATCGCCGATCTCTTTAACAAGTAAAATTCGTTCCAAGTGTTTGTTGTTATAACCATTGATCTGAACATTGACCGGTTGTTCTACACTCTGGTCATTAGCTCCTCCATTATTGGCTGATTGCGGAATGACAAAGAAGTCATGTTCTATTTCTAACCAAGTGGCATTTTTTAATCTTTTATTTAAATTATCTACAACAGCTGGGTTGTCAATAACATCAACGGCCAGAACCGGTCTTAAAGTATCCATAGTAATAGTTTTATCATTGAGTACTTGGTTATCCGCTTTGCTATCAAACTCTATCTGTACATTTAAATTTTCAAAGACAGCTGTAGGTAAATGCGAAACACTATTCAACATAGGCAGAATGTCTCTAAGATCAAGAGTAGCACTACCCGTAGTTCCAGTTGTGGTGTTGGCTGAAAATGATGATGCCATTTTTTGGATTGCGTTTGTTGAACCATTAACTGAAAAGCCAAGACCAGAACAATCTTGATAGCCAGCTGAACTCTGGTTTACTTCATTAGATTTATTAACATTTTTAAAACCATTATAGAATTGAGCTTCGTCCATACTGCATAAAAGCGTTTTACCATCCATTAATCTAATATTTTTAATAAGTCCTAAAGCTCCAACAAGTTCATTATATCCTATTGCCCCACTTCCAACAACACCAAGAAAGGTAAGTCGAAGGTTTGGTAAATAGGCACTCTCCGATTGATCAAGAGAGAATGTACATCTGGCATTTGGCGTATATATTTTTGGGTCTAAGTACTTTGTAGAGACGTTTGCATCGCTATAAAATGACATGTTTATAAATATATAATATAAAATAAAAATGAAAATTAAACAAAAATATTAAATAAGTTTTTATGCCACAACCACAGAGTGGAAATAACTATAAAGGTTCATTGGTTTCTGGTTGGTAATATCACTAGTTAATTGAATTCCGAAACGTTGATTCGACAAGTCAACAAAGCCAGCGAATTTTTGACCTATGCCGAAGCCGTTGTTAGTACGGAAGGTGTCCAATTTCATTTGTTGGTGTCCAGTGTTATCAAAACTATCAATATATCTTTCAATCATCGAGCCAAGGTCATTTTCATTATAGGAAACATATTTATTAGTACTATCATTAAATTCAAATTGTAATCTGCGAATATTCTGTACCATGTCGCAGCTATAGTTATTAAATACATTAACATTTTCATCTTGCTGTCGCTGAAATGAACAACTAACTCCGTCCACGGTTGCAGGCACCTGAGCTGAAATATTGGCACTTCCAGATTGAATTGTGGATTTAATATTGTAGACAGATCGCATAGAAACTTGTTTGGACATTGGATCACCAGAAGTTGGTACAGACTGGAATGACACATGGAGATTTTTTAATGCGTAGGTGGCGCCGCTACCTTGGTTTGGACCCATAAGAGCTGACATATTTCTGGCAAGATTAAAAGTCAATCGAATTTCACCACTCTTCTCAAATGGGAGATGATCACCAGACATACGATTTAAAATACAAACTGGTTTCATTGCGAAATCACAATCAGTAGTAAGTTTGGTGCCACTATTTACGGTCACTTCTCCTTTGGCGAGTTTACCAGCTGAGATTTGATTTACGGCACGGAGTTCAACTTGGTTAGATGCGTTATTGTAATCATCTTCATAAATAGTACCAATCGCTAACATTTTAACCCATCGGGCATAGTTCTGAATATTTTCTTTAGTTCCAGAAGAACCGAATGTTGTTTGAACACTGGAAACAGCTGCATGAATACCAATTGCGTGATCCATAAATACACGACTATCACTTCGTGCGGTTCCATCTGATGTTATTTCAACTTCACCGCATAATCGCACGGAATTTCTTAAAAGACTTCTACCTTCGCCTACATTTAGGACAAAATCAACGTTATTAAACTCTACATAGGTTGCTTGGGTTGCCTCTGGGACTGCGCTATGATATATCAAATTATCCATCTTTATATATTATATATATAAAATAAAATTAAAAATTAAACAAATAATACTACTATTTAAATTGATTTCTGTAATTCTTTAAAAAAGATAACATCTTGTATGGCCGCAGCTTCCAATTTAAAATTCACTACTTTTTGTTGTTGAGTAAGTGGTAAAGTTTCATATATTGGATATAATGCTAATTGATTTGCGTCTGCCAACTGGGCGGCACCCACCTGAATTGCGTTGAGCGAAAAATTACTAATGTTCTGGCCCCTGTTATTGAATGTTCTGGCGATTCGATCTCGGTGTAAAGGCTTGTTATATGCTATATCACGATTACCAGAAACATCTTTATTATCGATTGACATGCGGTACGAAGTCCACGCTTTACTAGGCATTGTTTCTCCAGTTGGGCAATGAGCCACTAAAAGATTTTGTGCATTAGGTTCTACTAAGATTTGTTTGTTAAAACTTGTTAAACCGGCCACTCCCTGTGTTTCCTCAGTAGAGTAAGTTCTGTAATCAATACCATCTGGTCCATTCACCGAAGGCAACTGGGTCAAAACAATCTCAGCGTTGTTAATTCTAATCTGATCACCCGGGACACCACCTCCAGTAGCTGGGTCAGATTTTAATGCCTTTATGCTAATTGCTGTAATATTTTCAGCTCCGCCAGTGGCGTTGTTGTAAAGAGAAAGTGCCGTGTAAATTCTAACCTTCTTTGAACCATTTGGTGGGTTAGTTGAATTAGTACCTTCATTATATTCAATACCACTAATTTGGGCATATCCGGTTTGAGCTCCGGCCGTGTTTGTAAATGCCACTTCGATCGCCTGACCACAGTAAAAGGGCATCTGTAATTCATAATCAAAGTACTCTATTTGTGTCACTAATGGACTACTAACTCCTAAATCATTTCCATTAGGCATTGGGGCAAGAGTTGCTCCAGCTCCACCTAAAGGTTCAATGGCTCCATATGTTTTATTTTGTCCAGCTGGCTGGAAAGTAGATGTGTCTTCGGAACCACCAAGTTGCTCAATTCTTAATCTAGATGTGTCTAATTCTAAATGAATACGAGTGGCTCCGTACACATCAGTATTCCAAAGTGCGGAACCAACACCAAAAAGATCGCTTAAAGGAATTCGTAAATCACGACTAGTATTAGATGCCTTAATAGATGTGTCAACAACACCGGCAACCGAAGTATTACCACCCATAATCTGTACAACTTGCGATGTAGAGTTAGATGGACCACGACGTCCTTGGAAATTACCTAAATTGAGATTACCATCATGTTGTTCAGCTTTGTCATTTTCAACATTAAATAAAAGTTGTCGAAGTGTGTCTTGACGACGAATGCTTTCAACCATTCCACGATTGGCGCAAAACATGTCGGCATTACGGACAATCGATGCCAGATCACACATAATAGCCTTGTCTCCTTGTACATCGGTCTTAGCTATAATATCATTATTATATAAAGCGCTAGAGTTTAAAGTGTTAGCTGGTTCATTAGCGTTTGCTTTAGGTACAACCTCGGCATTTACATTGATCCAACATTTCCCAAGATCATAAGTCCCAGTGTTGGCTGGAATAATAAAATCTATAAGTTTCTGTGTTGGTGGGGCAGTGGCAATATCGGCTGGAACCCATGTCTCGGCAAAACCTTGTTCTGAGGCTATTTTAATAATACTTTCCATCTTTTTATAATTATATAATATAAAATAAAATTGAAAATTAAATTTAAATATAAAATTTGATTTAAAGAAATACTATTAATATATTATTATAAAATGGAAATTGATGGCTATCCCAATTATTTAATCTACGAAGATGGTAGAGTTTATTCTAAAAAAAATGACATATTCTTAAAACATCACCCTAATAATAGTGGTTATATGCGTGTAGGACTATCTAAAATAGGAGAAAAACAAAAATATTTTGGTGTACATAGGTTAATAGCTTTACACTATATACCTAATCCAAAAGGTTTGCCAGAAGTAGAACATATAGATCAAGAAAAAACACATAATTATCTTAGTAATCTAAAGTGGGTCACTCGACAAGAAAATATAGATGCGAGAACATATTCATCTAATACTGGTGAAAGACATATTCATTATGAAAAAAAACATGGTGGTTATTTTGATGTTAGAGTTATACCACACCGAGCTCAACTACCTTGCGATAAATATGACCTTGATGATGCTATTAACCTAAGAGACATGTTTCTAGGCGAGCGCCTCAGTCCCACCTAAACCGATTTCTGTGTCTACATTTGTAGTCATTGGTGCTACATCTTTTTCTGCTTCTTCTTGTTTTTTTTCTCTATGTGCCATAATACCAGCTAAGATGGCACCTCCTATGGCCCCAAATAAATCGATCCCCGGGATCGCATCTAATACCGATAGGCCACCTTCTTCAGCTCCGGTCTCTGCCGTTTCTTCTGCTACTGTTTTACCAGTTGTCTTTTCTACATCTTGAGTTTCTTCTGGGGCTTTGTCCCAATCATCTGGTTCATTTGTTTGTGCATCAGCTTTTACATTAGGTTGTACACTGGCTCGATCTTGTGCTATACTATTCTGAAATGTACCACTACTTGTGTTTAATGCTTCACTACTAGGAGCCACTTCACTAGGATTAATACCCTGCTCAACATTATCACTAACCGTTTGTTTCTCGGCATCGGTCAAACCATTTGCCCTGTCATATGTTTCATTAACACCTTGAGCTCCAACATCATTAGCCGTAAAACTAGTTCGGGGTTGGGCAAAATCTGTAAGGTCGCTATTTCTATAATCTTCTAAATTATCGGCAAATGGATTTTTCATGTCTTTAATAGGCCCTATGAGTTCTTCACCTTCGGCATCACCACTTGCCACTCTTTTCTCGAAAAGTTCTGCCCGTTTTGCGCCTCTACTTAATATATCATTAACTTCGCTGGTTCTAGCTGATTGTTGTTCGGCTTCATCAGCTTCATTAGTCAGACGTTCTGCACGCCCAGTTTGTTCTCCTAAAAGTCTTTCATTTAATTCTTCTGGTGTCTCTGTAGCGTCTTCTACTGGTGGTTTGTTTGATGATCCGGCTTCATTTTGGTCTGTTCCATCAGGACTATCTTCTGGTTTAGCTGTTTCTTTACTCTGGTATCCCAGTTTATTTTTTAATCCTTGAATTTTGCTATCCACAAATTCTTTGCCATATTTTTCATATAAAGGTTTAACTAAATTTTTATTTAATTTTTCTAATGCTGGTTTGCCAGAAATAAACAACTTCATTTCCCCGAGGACCTTGGCCCCACTATCTATACCAGCTTTGGTTTGATGGAGAGTTATATTGGCATTTCGTTGTTCACTATTAGCTTGTTCCAATGATGATAGTAAATTATCGTAATTCTTGAATGCGTCCGCCATTTGTATATAATATAAAAAAATATTATTATATTATATTAAATGAGTAAATCCTATAAAATTCTAAAGGTTCGTGATAAATCTGATGGTTATTACACACCAGTAGATCGATTATTTGATGT
>Ga0181416_1000486_pt1 | contig 10174 bp, 10 predicted proteins | sample 39SPOviralmetaG_FD_130141 | JGI IMG/M metagenome (GOLD analysis project Ga0181416, IMG submission 130141) | Marine viral communities from the oligotrophic San Pedro Time Series (SPOT) site, San Pedro Channel, CA, USA - 39 SPOT_SRF_2013-01-16 | ecosystem: Environmental > Aquatic > Marine > Strait... | reverse complement strand
GCATTATTTTAAATGGGGATACAATTGAAACGAAATTTATGGGGACTAAGAACGTCAATCAATATGGTAAACAGAGTTTAATGAATTGGCGTTGCATTGTTAGAGTTGCTGATATAAGTCTATGTATGACAGCAGCAGAAAAATGGAAGACGAATCTTTCAAGTGTAATGAAGCATTGTATAAAAAATATGTATTGTAATATTTTTATTGGTAGGGACCTGGCAGAAATGGCAAAATATAAAATTGCTTCCGAAAATTTTCAGGCAAGTAAGTTGCCAAAAATATATGAGGATGATTACGAATTAGATGATCGAACATTAATAAAAGGTATAAATAAGTATACTAAAGAAGAACTTGTTGATGTTTGGAATAAAAAAAACAATTCCGGGTCGGCATCATGGAGTAAAAAAAAGAAGGAGAAAAAATCTGTTGTCGAGAAAGAAATTTCAAAAACAGGAATAAAAAAAGGTATTCTATATGTTGTGTGGTGGTATGAATTAGGTTTGATGGCTAAAGAATTAGGGTACCCATACTTAAATAAGTGTGGAGTTAGTGGAGGAGATGTTAAAAGCTTAAAAAACCGTTATCAAAAAATGTCATTAAAACCAATTAAATTCACATTGGTATCAGATAATGTTATTAACGCGCCGCAAGTAGAAACACATTTGTGGTTTAATCAACCACTAATGGAGAAGAATAATTTATCAGAACGTTTAAAAGATCATAAAAACAAAGATGAATACGTCTGCACAGGGAAAGAATTATTTACTTTGGATGTAGATACACTTAAAGAATGTGCTAAAAGAGCAATAGAAAGTATGAAACACAATATGAGCGAAACGGATGAAGATGCTATAGCTGAAATTAATGGTGATGATTAAAAAAGAGTGAATCCCTAGTTACTTAATGAAAAAATAAAAAAAACACTTAGAAAAACAGATTTAAATACAAAATTTTTTTATATTTAATGACATCAAAAGTGATGCCTGTTATGAAATCAGAATACGTTTTCGAAAGTGAATCAGATGATTCAAGTTTAAGCGATAAGATAGAAAGTGGATTAGAAAATGGTAAAGCAAAAATAAAAAAGTTAATGGATTGGGATTTGAATGGAAAAGTGGAAGTAAGAGATGCTATTATGCATTGTGAAGAATGTTTTAATACATTATCGTGGTATTATGATGTATCAATAGATAATCTACCTGGCGGTTCAATACTAGGAATGATTTTAACAATCATTTCTTCATTTTTTATATCAACGGGGATAGTAAATAGTTCGGGAATTATAACAAAATATGTTCCAGAATCGGAAATAACAGAGTTTGAATATTTTTATACGGTATCATTGGCATTTTTTATAACATTGCATATGTGTGTATTATTGCATGGATTAAGTATAACAAGTCTGGAAACGTCTAGAGAATGTGGTGCTAAGGAAATAGGATGTTATTGTTGTTGTAAAAATAAGAAGACAAGATTGGGAAAATGTTGTAGAGTATTCCAGAGTTGTAGTCAAAAATCAACACAAATAGTATGGGGTGTTGTGGGAACAGTATTGATGTTTTTATTTTATGGATTTTCTATAGGTATATTTGTAGTGTCTACTACGACTGTAGGAACATCATATTATACAAAACAATCGTGCGATACCTTTTCAAGGATTATTGATCAGGCGAAAAATCAGTCAGTGTATTATATAGCAGAAGCAAAACAACATGTAAATAGTGCGGATAATGTAGCATTAATGATATTAAGTCAATATAATGGCATAGTAAATATGAAAGAAAGGTATTTGGATAGTGGGTTGGGACAAGTAGATACAACAAAAGATACGATAACAAATCCGGGTTCTGGAATGTTTCAAGAAAACAGGTTTATGAGTAAAAAAATGGGAAGAATTTTAATGGATGGAGAATTTAACCCATTACAGAAAATATCAGAAGGTAGATCGGTATTATCAACCTTAAATTCGTCGATATATGAATCAGAAAAACAAGTAGAATATTACAGTGTTCTACTTGATTATGCAGAAGAAGTATGTTATGATTATGGCAGTTTATATAATGAATTTTATACAATAGCGATAGGAGCTGGATTGTTATTATTGTCGCATTTTATAATGTTTGGTGCTCATTACAAGTATTTTAGCGTATGGAATTATGAGGCAAAATTAATTAGATTGAATAATTTTATAAATTAAATCTAAATAAATATTATATGGATTCTAATATAGTGTTAGATGTTTGTTTTAGTTTTTTTATTGCGTTTTATGTGGTAATGTATTATAAGGGTCAATTGAGAAGATATTTGGATAAAATATTTGCTATTCTAGCTATAATTATTAGTTTTATTATACTATTTTCAAAAAGTAATATTTTGACACATATAGGGCATTTTTTATATATTACATATTTATTAGTGGTTACATTGTTTTCGAAAAATACATACATATTGATGTTGAATATAATTATGTTAGCTATAATACCTTTTACAAAATTATATTATGGAGAATGTATAATAGCAAAAAAAAGTAATAATATAACATTATTGCCAGCCATAGAAAAAATGTTTATCCAATTGTTTAATTCCCCAGGATTATATGAGATAATGTTGTTAATTTCTTTGTATAAATTTTATCTTAATAAATAATATATGCGTTCGATGCGTCGTAAAAGAAAGAAAACAAAACGAAGAAGGAAATTGAAAGGTGGTGCACCTGGAGATTTATTGAAAATTAAAGAGAGAACAAAGGAACAAGTAGCTGCTCTTGAAAAGAACTTTGATAAAACACACGGTGATGGAGCATATAAGGAAATGGCAAAAAATCCTTTAGATTTTTGGAAAAAAAAAACAGAGGAAAAAATGAAAGAAGGTGCGAGGAAGGCAAGGGAAAAAGATGAATTGGAAGCATTAGAAAAGAGTATTTTAGATGCATATATGGAAGCACAATTAAGATTAAAAGAAAATAAGGAAAATAGACCTTTTAAATCATTAAAATCAATATTCGGTAGAAAGTCTAAAAAGAGAAGGAAAAGAAGAAAGAGAAGAAAAACAAGAAAAAAAAAGAGTAAAAAACGTTAAATAATTAATAAAGGTATAAATCATAGTATTCTTTAATTCTATTATGATAAATATTATAAGCATTCATATGAGCAGTATTGTTGGAATTGGTGCAATGAGTAATGCACAAATTATATATTTTATTCCATCGTTGAGATATAACTTCTGGTGCGGTATGAGAAACGGTATCGATTATACTATTAAAAGATGATAACATTTCCGGATTATCAGGAAATTCCTTTTTGAGTAATTCTACAGTTTGAATTATATATAGTGATTGACTGACTTTATTTATAGTCATATAATAGAATCCTATGGGTTTTCTTTAATATGTTTATCAAAACACTCTTTATAGGTATTTTCAGCGTGTTCAGTGCGTCTTATTAGGTAATATCCCATTCCTGGTGTAGTGGGTCTGGTTACATACAATTTCCTAAGATTATCAGCACATATACATTTTTTAGCACAATCTTTTATTTGGGTCATCTTTAGCCATCGTGTAATTGTTAGAGAATTAGCGTACATGGACATATTTTATATTGAATTTAATAATAGATGTTAAATTCAATTTATTTTATTTCAAGATATTATATGACATCAAAAAATAGTGTGAGAATATCTAAGAAATATTCATTGTTGTTAAAAATAATTGCGTTCAGCATGTTGTGTATAGCAGGTTATATTGATTTAATGAATAGTAATAATAGCATTTTATCAGATCCATTTATATTGGGAGCATTTGCAATGGTAATAGCTTCGGCAATGACGTTGTTTAATCCTGGCGTTTATTATTATCATACGGGAATGTTTTTCTTTATTTTGACAAAAATAATAGCTCAGTATACCCATTCACATCATTATGATTTTTGGGGACATGTGAAACATTAAAATATGTACATATTATATATGTCATTTCGAAGATCACGGTCACCCAAAAGAAAGCAGAAAAATAAAAGTTCTAGCGGACTTTTTAGTAATGTTGGAAAAACTATAAGAAACACTGTAGGTTTCGTTGTCGATCCATTTCTAGACTATGAAAATAAATTAAATCCACCGCCGCTAAAAGAATTTATTTTTTCTGGGCGTTCAAAAACGCCAACCAGAAAAGAAAGAGCTGCAGCAAGAAAAGAAAGAAAAAAGAATCGTACAAGAAAAACGGAAAGACAACCAAGACCATATAGCAATACTCACACCAGAAAAAGATCACCACCACGAAGATCACCACGACGAGAATCACCCGGACGACGATCAGGAACGAGTCCGGTTTTCACCACGCGCTTCCAGCCAGTGCCACCACCCGGACGACGAGCATCACCCGGACGACGAGCATCACCCGGACGACGAGCATCATCACCTAAACCTAAAAGAGAATCACCACCATTTATGCCTTTTGGTAGGCCATGGCCAGGACCAAATAACACTACTCGAAAAAGAACCAGTTCAAAACAAGATTTAAAACAAGACAAATTTATAGCAAAACTAATGGAGTTTGGCTTCGACGCCGAGGCGGCGTTGTTTGCGTTGAAAGAAAACAATAATGATTTCAATGAAGCTTTAGCTTTTTTACTTGAACAACAAAAGGAAAGGGAGAGGCGGAACAGAGAACCAAGGCCATATAGCAATACTCATAGCAATAAGACCAGAAAAAAATCACCACGACGAAGAGCATCACCACGACGAAGAGCATCACCACGACGAAGAGCATCACCACGACGAGCAGCAGGACCAACACCACGTACCCCCCCTAAACCTAAAAAAGATACACCACCACCACAACCACCCCGACGAGCAGCAGATCCAGCAGTACCAGATTCGCCTATGTGGAGAGATGATAGGGTAGCAGATACATGGGATCAAACGTATGATGAAGATAACAAACGACTTCCCAAGACAATGGCAATTGCGAGAGCGAGACAAGTATTGGGCATTGGTGATAGAAACGATTACAGTGTTGCGAAGACCAATTTTAGGGCACTCATTCAAAGATATCATCCAGACAAAAAACATAATCGAACAAAATCAGAAGCCGCAAGAGAAATCTTGAAAGAGAAAACGGGACTTGTGAATCTAGCGTGGGAGGCGATCAGGGATAAACTTGATAGGTAAAGCAATTGTGAGATTATTTTATTTATCGTTTTTCAACATCATTAATGTTTGAACCGCTAATTTGGTCCCCCAGCTATGAGTTAAATACTTGGGGTGTTTATGTCCTTCGACTGTTTTAAATTTATAGGAACATATACGATTGTGAATTAAATCATTTATTTTAATTTCATTATTGAGAATTTGACAAGAATGTTTATAACATGGTATAAATCCAGAATTTTCAGCAGCGATGAAACAAACTTTACGTTTATAAGATGTTTTACCTATGTTCTTTACAAATTCTCGTGTGCAACATTCTGGATAGCCAAAATTTATACCATGTAAATAATAATGATAATCAATATCGTCTTTTGTTTTTTTTGTTTTATACATTTGATTAAAAAATTTTTATATATTTTATAATCAATTTTATTAGTTTAATTCTCTAATTTTGGGCATAACATTATCGTATAGATTTTTAATTACTGTCCCGCACTTTACACCTTCGTTTTCACCATATTCATTGGTGTAAAATCCTATTAACATATCAATAGACTTTGTTAAGTCTATATTATAAACCATTCCAAAACTGTATTGCAACATTGTATTAGCATTAGCAGATGAAGTGATTTTTCTTAACATTTCCGAAATAGCTGTTCTAACATCACCCCTAATTATACCATCAATATCATCGGTAGTGTTAGGACGGTCGCGTAATTCTTTCAACGCATTTACTATAGCAGTGCGTCCTGTAGGAAGCGATCTCACTACTTCTGGTATGTTTACAGTAGTTCTTTCAAAATTAGGAGCATCATTTTCCAGATTATCAATAATAGTTAATTGAATAGCACCAGTAGTCTTTTCTTCCTCTTCTTCGCCTACATACTCTTCTTCGCCTACATCCTCTTCGTCTACATCCTCTTCTTCGCCTACATCCTCTTCGTCTACATCCTCTTCTTCGCCTACATACTCTTCTTCGCCTACATCCTCTTCTTCGTCTACATCATCTTCTTCACCTACCTCCTCTTGTTCAGATTGTTCTTCTAGTGATTTTGCCGCTGTTTTTATTGCATCTAGTTCCTTCAGCAGTTGTTGTTCCTTCAGTCGTTCGATTTCCTCCTTCCGTTGTTCATTTTCTTTTTTCAGATTTGCTTCCGAACAAATATTGTTTTTGTTGATTATCATGCTTATAAGTATAACATTTTGTTTATCTTGTTCGATGCCTGTTTTCTTCAACTCACCTTTTTTCGATTGGATACCAATGCTTTTATCGTTTACATCATTATCCTGTGTATGTTTAATAGTGTGTTTCGCGTTTAGTATGGGTCCATATAGGTGTTCATTATGTGCTGGTGGGTTTTCATATATAGGCCCTTGTATTCTTGTAATTATATTACATCTGTTAAGGAATAATCCATAGAAATGTCTACCAAACGAACCTTCGTGTTTTTCAGGAAGTGTTATGTTATAACTCTTATAAATTTCACGTATTTCATTGTCTGTGAGTATACCTCTGGTTCCTTCCCATGGAACCACCCCCCCGTGTTTTTTAATATATTCAGTAGTTAAATTGAAATTTGGTTCTATGTTATCTAATTTTATGTTGAATTTCTTCATAATTTTTTTTGACAGTTTTTTTCCAGATTTTTGCCTTCCAAAAGTAGGGATATAGTTTTCCCCTTTATCATCTTTAATAATATAATTTCCAATCCAATGTGGCTCTGTTTTTTTGTCATTTTTTATCCAGTCAATTGCTCCTTGTGGAAGTTTGTAATCATATATGGTAGTTTTGGCTATATACAACCACGGTTTTTTTGAAATATCAGGTTGAGCTTTAATATTTATATTGTTTACAATCAAGGTTAACCCATTTTTTACTACTTCTGCGTATGTTTGGTGTAAATAAGCATATAAATTTTGATTAGGATTATTAATATTGAGTAATTCAATAAATTTTTTGGAAATATTTGGAGGTGTTTGAAAATGTTGAACTGTTCCTTGTTCTGTATTATTTAATGCATATTTATTCCAAATTTCCCTACCTTTATAATTTAATTCATTATCAGTATTGATCTCCAAAGTGGACATATCAACCTCGCATAATGAAAATTTTTTTGACGATATATCAGCAAGTCTTTTTTCTTTAATCAAAGATTTTTCAGTTTCTGTTAATTGGATACAACAACTGACCCATGTAGTTGTGCCCTTGTTTTTGGTCAGCTGTGTCCTGACAACAGCAAGTCCAAAACCGTATTTCCCGTTTTGGCCTTGATCATTTCTATGTAGATTCATCATAGTTTGTGCTTTTCTAGCTAGATAAGCACAAATACCTTTACCATTCATAGATACAACTAAACAGTTCGGTTCAATCGTAATTTTTATAATACATTTATTGGTTTGTATTCCTTGTTTTTTAAAAACATCAATACAATTATCAACAAGCTCTTTAACTTGTTGTGGGATAGACATTTCCATATCCAGGAAATGACCATCGACCATTCCCCTTACGTTCACATCCAACGTAGATTTTTTTTCAAAATTCATTGTATTCATTTCTGTAGTATTTTCACTTGTTTTCATACTGAATTAGTCTAAATTATTTTTATTAATTTTTTGTCAATTTTTTGCAAAGTCATGGTCACTTTTAATATTTGATAAATTAAAAAATATTTTATATATTTATAATTTATTTAAACACTATCTAAAACTCAACACCTTCACTCTCCAAATCTACCCTCAAATTCCCCCAATTTTTTAACACCTCATCACACAACTCATCACTAAAACCATATTCTTTCATTTTTTGTACAACCAAACCACATTTACCTACAGTCCCAAAACATTCATCCCTAATCTCATTAATAATACTCTTATCTTTATTCAGTGCCATAATCAACCATTTATGCTTTCCACTACCACCCAAAATATCCAATCTTTTCCCAATATCTCCTTCATCAATACTTACCAACTTATTATCTTCTTTTATCAAAACATTCCTCCCATTAAAATCACTAACTCTAAAAATTCCCCGGAACACTCCAATCTTAACAAATTCTTTTAACAAACTTCTACTTTTTAACAATTCATCTTTCTTTTTTCCTATTTCAATACCTGGATTAATCCTATCCATGACACAATATACAACTGGCTCGTCATCTTTTTTAATCATCACTTTTTGCCAATTATCAATCCAACTTTTTTTACTTTTATCTATTTTTTCTATTCTAAAATTAGCCAGCACTCTTTTCATTCCAATATTTTCTAATCCAAATAATTTCTTACATTCATCCAAAACACAATAATCCCTATTATAATTCATGCTTTTTCGCCCTTCTTTCCAGATTTTTCCCTCATATTCAAAACACATAACTTTATTTCCACAAGTATTTTCAGTACACAGCTTTATTTTATGAATATCTATTTCATCGGCTTTCTCTAATTTCTTTTCCAGGTCATCAAAATTTGGCTTTCCTCTCACCTTCTTAATTCTTTTATATTTTTCGGATCTCATTTTTTCTCTATCCGTTTTCTCTTTTTTTTTCTTTTCAGGAACAACCGCATTTTTTTCCGAAATCACTTTTTTTTTGAAGGGTAGTCCCTTAACTTTTTTTTCCTTTTTTGGTTTTTCCTCCTTTTTAAAACCTTTCATTAATTTTTTGGAACCATCAAAACTATTATAGACATCTCGCCATTCCTTAACAAAATATTCCTTATCTTCATTTACAACCAGAGAACCCTCTTTTTTAAAATCCTTTTTATTTTTTCCATTTTTCCTACCTTCACTACAATGCATATCTATAACATAATCGTCAAATTCTATATCTATTCTATCTTCAAAAATTTCCTTTAAAATCATTTCATGATTACTATATTTATCATCATATGCTTTCTTCAATTCATTTATAATTTTAAAATTATCCGTACTTCCCCAGGCTGTTTGATCTTTAGCTTCGGAATGTAATGCTATGTCTATGCTAGAACTAAGAAATATAAATCTTTCCTTTCTATTTTTATTATAAAAATCTTCCAATCTATATTCAAGACATTTTTTCAAAATAGGACTTTCCTTAATTTTTTTTAAATTAAACAAATATTCCCAAATCATATAAATATTTTCTTTCCGACGAAACCTTGCTTTATCCCCTACTGCCCCCCTATTAAATATTTTAAACATCCATTTAAAACATTCACAATCCTTTCTCTCAAAACATTCCTTAAATTTTTTAAAATAAACGTCATCGGTTTCCCCAGGCTCTTCAAGATTTCTTACCCTATAATCCCAAAATCCCCGTATATCACTATTCCTCCTTAATTCACGGGAATTCACCATAATTTTAGTGGCGATCACTAAATCTATAAAATTTTTTCGACCACTTTTTTCAAAATTTTCAAAATATTTTCTGATTACTAAATAATTTTCGGTCTCATCAAACAACATTTCTTCATCCAACATTATTATAAGCCTATTAATCATATTAGTAACAATACCCTTAGTTGCCCTTTTTTCTGTTTCATTTTCGGCAAACACTTCAAACAAATAAATTTCTGCAATACACCACAGCATTTTTTTCTCTTCTCTTCTCCTTAAATATTTTTGGATCCCACTTTTCACTTTATCCAATTTATGTCCAAACCAGGTCCGGGAACTAAAACAGGTCCTATACTTCATTAATTCACTCATTTTTCTTTTCTTTTCTTTATTCAACAATAAATCCAGAATTTTGCTTTTCATCAATATAATAATATACTAATATTATTAATTTCCACTTTCAATTTTTTTATGGAATAATTTAATCAATGATATTAACATATTTATTACCATAATAAATAATAAAACGCATCGATAAATTTGTTGAAAGTAAATCAACAGTAATTTGTGATGATAAATTATATTATATAATAAAAATTGTTATTTATAATGATAACAAATAGTATAAAACGTTAATTGATAATTTAAGACAATATTTATTACTGAGAATTGTAATTATCTAATAAAATTTTTGTTATATGACTGGTTTATGCTTTAACT
>Ga0181416_1000484_pt1 | contig 10194 bp, 11 predicted proteins | sample 39SPOviralmetaG_FD_130141 | JGI IMG/M metagenome (GOLD analysis project Ga0181416, IMG submission 130141) | Marine viral communities from the oligotrophic San Pedro Time Series (SPOT) site, San Pedro Channel, CA, USA - 39 SPOT_SRF_2013-01-16 | ecosystem: Environmental > Aquatic > Marine > Strait... | reverse complement strand
ATAACTCCAAAGATAAATTCGTTAAATATTACATGGATGGGTGTGGTCATTGTGACGACCTTGAACCTATATGGAAATTAGTTGAATCTAGAATTAATAAAGAACATCAAAATAGTAATGTAATTATTGTCCAAATAAATGCTAATTTTATGGACAATGCTAATATACCTAATGTAGAAGGATTTCCAACAATCAGTATGATTAAAGGTGGGAAAAAATTGGATCACAATGGTGCACGTACCGAAGAAGCTATTATGAATTTTTTTAAAAAACATAATTTACTTACAAGTCAAAGTGGTGGTGGTAAACGTATAAGAAAAACTAAAAAGAAACGGAAAAAATCTCGTAAACCAAAACGTAAACACAAAAGGTCTAGAAAGGGTAGAGGGTTTATTAAAAAATGGTTTAAAAGCAAATTACCTACTAGAAAAGTTAAACCACAAACAGCAATAATTGGATCTGTTAAGGTATCTGATGATAATTATGAAGAAGCACAGTTAAATAGAAGAGGTCATGAACTAGCTAATGAAATAAGAAATCCTCGTTCACCATGGACTCAAGCTGCTGCTGAACAGGAATTTGATCAAAATAAAAGAATATATGAACGTAAATTCAAAAATGTACCTGTAGCAGAAGTGGTAGAGGAAAATCCAGAAACCATAGGTACAAGACCCGTAAGTAATTTGTATTATAACCCAAAAACTACTGATGGACGAAATGATAATTTTGTAGTAGTAAGTAGTAGAAGAAGAAGAAGAGGTAGAAATACTAGAGTAGTTCCTATTGGTGGTAGACGTAAAAAGATTAAATCACGTAAAAAATCTAGGAAATGGAGCAAAAAATATAAAAAAACTATTAATTGTAAAAAACCTAAGGGGTTCTCTCAAAAACAATATTGTAAAGCTAGATCAAAGAGGTGAAAAATTTATATAATAAAATAATTAATAAATAATAATTTAATTATTTTATACCTTACTCCATGTAGTTTTATTGAAAGGTGCTACAGTAACTTCAGGAAGTTTCTGTCTCCAATAATCTACGCGTCTCTCAAAAGCCATATCTTTTCTAGTTTTGGGATATTCTGAATCAGTATCCATAGCTTTTTGTTCTGCCCCCGTAATTTTTGGTTTATAACCGAAACAATTTGCACCAAATCTTACTGCTGGATTTGCTATAAACCCACCATTTATACCTGGTCTACCACAATCATTTTCATGTCCTTCTATTTCTTGTAAATGTTTATATGTATCTTTTTGAGTAGGAAACAATGCTAATTGGTCGTCTGACCAACCATAACTACACCATTCAGCTCCTTTATTGTAAGCGTCTTCAACTTCATTATATGTTGCTAATCTTGCTCCATACGCATCACATACAGCCTTAGCATCTTCATAAACTAGAGTATTTCCAGGTACATGGAATACTTGACTCTGATCACTCAATTCTGTTTCCTCATTAACTACATCTGGTTGTAAACTATCAATTTCTATATCTATCTCTGGTCTTGGAGAGAAATAATTCTTTATAGAAGCAGTCACATCTATATCAAAAAAGTATTGCACACCATTCAATAATAATAATGCAATAAAAACGCCCCAAATAATTATCTCTAAAAATATAAAACTTTTTATTGCTGGTTGTCCACTAGTATCACTTCCACTTGAAGATCCTCCTCCTAAACTAGCAAATATCAAATAATATACTAAGATTACAACCGATAAAAACATTAGAGACCAAGGATTAGTACCTATATTATTAATATAATCATAATTATTAGGCATATTGGAAACATTATCTATTTTAACATCCATCTTATATATAAATTATATTACATTTTTTTTCTGATAAAAAAGACAATAAGCTTGAGTGGAAACCAAACTATGTTCTATATTATCTGTTAATTTTTTTACGCTAGTATCATTAAAATGATACCAATTCGTATCTGCATTCTTTATATAAGCTGTATAATGTCCACCCCAAGTACCTCCACTATGATTACATATACCATATAAATCGTATTTATATGTTGATTTATCATATCCTTTAACGTATTTACTCAGATCTAGATTCTCTAATTCAAATGTTACTAAACGTTGGTCTTTTCTACTACTATTATTAAATCTCTTTAATGAAATTACTAGTACACTAGGAAAACTCCAAACAGTCAATCCTTTATCAACTGGTTCTTTTTTATTTGTTTTCTCATTTAAATATGCATTATCCCCTTCAAGTCGTTCTGGTTTATAATATGCATCCAAACAATCTATTATAGATGGACTCTTATTATCTTTTGGAATAGGTAAATCTATCATAAAAAATGGTTCAGCATGTTGTGATAATGAATCACCTTCTAAATTAATAATTTGAGAAACATGGATACCATAAAATATTTTTAGTATGTCAGAATACTCTTTTTTATACATAGTTTTCATCATCTGATAACATACTTTTGCTAGTTTATCCCTATCATTTAATTCTGTACCTTTTATATTCATTTCCACTTCTCGTTGCATTGAAATATGAAAACTATCTACTAAAAACAGTAAAAATTCTGGTAGATCATTTTGTTCCCATCCTGTAAATAAATCGCGTCCCTTTAATTTAGCTACTTTTTGTACAGCCTGAACCCATCCTGCTGGACTAACTGTACAGTTTTCACTCCACATTAATTTACGTAACTTATCCCATTCTACTAATAATACTGACTCCGGTTTCTTATTTAGTTTTGTTTTATAATCACCATCTAAAAAATTATTTAACATATAAGTGTGTGATATTATCTGCATACATGAATTTAGATAACATGTATTACCTAAATTAGCTAATCCTGTTAATCCTTTTCCTCCATATCTATTTATTGTTTCGTGTTTTAATGACATTTATATTATTAACTAGCATTGTATTTAAACATATTTTTTTAGAACTTTATATATATATGTCGTCTGGAAACCAAAATAATCCGTTACAAAATAATAGTGACAATGACATATCTATTATTAACAGATTCTTTGATTTTATAGATTCAACCAGAAGAGTTAATAATAGAATCATTAGTCAAAACAATGATCTTGTTGATATGGGATTTGATATAACGCGAATATTTCTAGAAAATTCTAGGAATTCAAATACTAATCCAGTAAATCCACCTAGACCTGTATCTAATAATAACTCTACTAGATCTGGTAGAACTAGAACTTCTGCTGATCTAAGAACTAGATTAAGAACCAATTTAAGAAACAATAGTAGGAGGATGGCTCAAAGAGCTAATAATAGGAATCGCAATCCTATATCAACTAATACCAGAACCACACCTATAATACAAAGAGATCATGATTTATTTACGCGTAATGTAAGATCTAGAAATATTAATAATCAAAATATTTTTAATAGAACCAATGTTAACCCATTGAATAATGTCATTCCTATGTTTGGATCTATAGATTTACAGTCTAATACTACTAATCCGGTTACTTTTGGTCTTGAACAATGGATTCAATCATTACAACCTGTTACTATTATACCTACTCCTGAACAAATTCAACGTGCTACTATTATAAGACCATTTCAAGATATAATTAATCCACCAAATGATACATGTCCTATAACTAGAAATGGATTTAATAATAGCGACCAAGTATTACAAATAATAGAATGTAGACACTGTTTTACACCGGATTCTATTAATAGATGGTTTCAAACATCTGTTAGATGTCCTATTTGTAGATATGATATTAGAGAATATAATCCATTAAATGTAATTAATAATCCTTATAGAAATAATGTAAATTCATCTACTCAAGAAGAGTCACAGACCCAAGAAGAAGATAATCAAGAAGAAAATCAGGAAGAAGAAAATCAGGAAGAAGAAACTCAAGAAGAAGAAAATCAGGAAGAAGAAACTCAACAAACAACTAATACTCAGGCATTTGCGAGAGAATTAGTTATGAATCAGCTTAACAATATAAACAACAACAGTCTGTCTCCTGAACAAAGGAGCATAGTTGATATTTTAAATCAAACTGTTAGTTCTACTGACAGCAATAATATAGTACATACTGAATCATCTATTGATTCTAATGGTAATTTAAATTTAGTATATCAGTTTGGATTAGATTTTAATAATACAAATCAATAATTATGTGTATATATTGAAATATTCTTTACGAAATTTCTCCATTTTATCATCTGGTATAACTTCTGTGAACATATAAGGTTTCTCTTTTTTTAACATTTCAATAATAAAAAATAAACTATAGACTCCACACTCTGTATTTTTTTTTTGATGTTCTACAGTATTTTGTTTGAAATCAAAATCCATACCATTAGAACTTCCCTGTGATTTAATTTTATTTACAAATTTCATAATCCGTTTAGGAATTTTATCACCTACACTATCAAAATAATATATAAAGTTACGTTTTAGATCCATAAATAATGATACCCAATGTGAACCTTCTAAGTAATGTGGATCTAAATTAAAAATAATACCTATTTTTGATTTACCACTTTTTAATTGTTGAGTTAAATCAAAATTACATAATTCTTCCCATACACATTCACCATACATTTTATGATGATCATAATCAATTGGTGATGGTCCTATGAAATCAAAACACCTATATTTTTTCTCATATTGTTTCATTACTTTTATAATATCTATACTTGTTAACCATTCATTCGGATTTGTTCGCCACTTTACAGGAGCTTTTGGTGCAAATGTATAACTTAATAATTCTCTATTAAGTTTCTTTTTAATAAATTTTTGTCTTATCCAACACGATTCCCTGTTACAAGAATTTGCTAAATTTTCTCTCATTTTTTTCCATATATCCCTTGATTCACTGGCTTCTATTTTATTATCGGGATGTCTTTTATTCCACATCTTCTTTATATATTCTAACGAATCGTCTGAGTAACAAGTATAAGATTTATTTGATGTTGGAGAACATTTAACCGATTTTAATTTTTTTTTAGTTGTACGATGTTTCTTACGATTTACATCTCGTTTTTTTGTAGTATGGTATTTTTTCTTCCGTGTACCATGTCTTCCAAACCTATTGTGTTTTTTTGTATGTTTTCGGTTTCCCATTATAATTAATTGATATTATTCTTTTTTTGTTTCCTTTTTTTTTTCTTAACGCCTTTCTTTTTAAGAGCTGGCGTTTTTAATTCAACTGCTTTCTTTTCTGGTATATAAGTTTCTGATTCAGATAAATTAGATATAGTTTTAACGTCAATAAAATCTTCTATTTTATTTTGTTTATGTAAGTATGTAGGATTAATTAACTTATTATCTACATTTTTATCTGCTTCATCTATTTCTAAATCATCATCACTAATAATTAATCCTTCATATTCTTCCTGCAATATATCCTTTGTGTCTAAAAACTTTAAATACGCTATACAACCCTTGATATATTCAGTAAATAATTTATTTACAGGATTAGTTATATGCTGACCTTTAATCATATCCTTTGTTAATTGTATGATGCGTTTCTTATAAAATTTTGTATCAGCCTTAAGATCATTAGGTTTTGATTTAATATTTTGTTTTTTTATCCATTTTTCATACATATATGGATTCATTAAATATTCTAATTCATCAATTACTGTATTTGCATTATTATTATTCATCAATAATAATAATGTTTTTATTATTTTATTAATTATTACGAGAGTCTGAACTGCATGCATCTAGTAATTGTACTCTGGTACTATTATTTAATATTTTACCTCCTAAATCTAAGGTATTTGGATTGAAAGGATCAAACTCTGGTTTATTAAATAGATCTGGAAATGGTTGATCACCATTCATAGTTTGTTTTGGATTATACGGGACATATAATTCACTAGATGAACTTGGTACAAATTCTGATTGCTCACATTTCTGTAAAGCAAAAAACTGATTGCGCAATTTAGACTCGGTATTTACATTTGTAGAAAAACCTGACCAAGGTGCTTGTGCTGTTCCAGGATTAAAAACCTGTTTTGTATTATATACAGGATAATTACCTATAGGAACTGTTGCTTTTTCGCGCTGATCTACTATAGGCATCAAAGCATATTTTGTTGATACTGGTCGCATAGAATATTGTGGTTGTAAAGGCGTAGATGGCCATAAACGTTCATAAATTCTGTCATCTAATTCGCTTGTTCTTTCTTGTTGACATTGATGTACACCATTAACTACACCATACATTTTATCTGAATTGTTATCCATAATATATATACTACCTAGAATATCTTTTCAAAAATACCTAAAGATATAAAATTGTATTTCTATAAGTCTTATGTGCGGAATTTTCTCCCTTCTTAACACCGATAACAGAATCAGTAATGATATATTTCATAAAGCGTTTAATATGGGTCAACATAGAGGACCTGAAATGTCTAGAACTATTGATCCTTGTATAGCCTTTAAACTTGGATTTCATAGATTAGCAATAAATGGAGTTAATTCAAATTCAGATCAACCATTATATCACGATAATATTGTCTTAGTATGTAATGGTGAGATATATAACTATAAACAATTGTATAAATTATTTCCTGATGATACTGCTAAAACTGATTCTGATTGTGAAATTATTATTCATATGTTTAAAAAATATGGTATTGAATATACATTAAATAATCTTGATGGTGTGTTTGCATTCTGTTTAATTGATCTTGAAAATAATACCAGTTATCTTGCTAGAGATCCTTATGGTGTCAGACCTATGTATCATCTTAAGTTTTCATATTCATCTAAACTTAGATCTAACATTATATTTCATGGATTCGCATCTGAATTGAAACAACTATCAGTTATAAACAGTCATTTAATACAGAATATTGACCATAATAAAGAACAATTCCCTATTATTAATCAATTCACTCCAGGAACATACTCAAAATTTGTTTTGAACCAGGGTGTTTGGGAATTTAAAAATAATATTAAATATAGTACTCATGGATTTTCTATTTACAATGGTCCGAATATTAAAGAGCTTATTCGTGACAAACTAATTAATGCTGTAAAAAAACGGGTTATTGGAACTACAGATAGACCAGTTGCTTGTCTTTTATCTGGAGGACTTGATAGTAGTTTAATTACATCTATAGTATCTAAATTTATACCTAATGTAGAGACATACAGTATTGGATTGAAAGGTAGTGAGGATCTTAAATATGCGAAAAAAGTTGCTGAATTTCTTAAAACCAATCATACTGAAATTGTTGTAGATGAAGATGATTTTTTTAACGCTATACCTGAAGTGATAGAAAAGATAGAAAGTTATGATACCACAACTGTTAGAGCTAGTGTAGGTAATTACTTAGTTGCAAAATATATAAAAGCACATAGTGATTCTAAGGTAATATTTAATGGAGATGGATCAGATGAAGTTACTGGTGGGTATATGTACATGCATGCCGCTCCTAATCCCACAGATTTTGATCATGAATGTAGAAGATTACTTAATCAAATTCATTTATTTGATGTAGCTAGAAGTGACAGATCTATTTCTACAAATGGTCTTGAACCAAGAACACCATTTCTAGATAGAGATTGGGTACAATTCTTCTTGTCTATACCAAAGGATATTAGATTTCATCCAGGTCATAATAAATGTGAAAAGTATCTATTAAGAGAAGCATTTGATGATGGAACTTGGTTACCTACTGAAGTATTATTTAGAACTAAGGAAGCTTTTAGTGATGGTGTAAGTAGTCAAACTAAATCTTGGTTTGAAATTATTAATGAGAAAGTTAAGGACAAATGGCCTATTGCTGAAGTTGCAGACGCTGCAATGAAATCATATAAATACGAACATTTACCACCACAAACTATGGAACAATTATATTACAGATCTATCTATGATAAATTATATCCACATACTGAAACTAATATACCTTATTTCTGGATGCCTAAATTTGTAGATGCAACCGATTCTAGTGCTAGAACACTTGATGTTTATAGTCAGGTAATGGCTGAATAAATTACCTTAATATTTTCATAAATTTTACACCTATTTCCGTATCATCTGCTAAATTTTTATTCATTTTAGTTAATAAATCTCCTACTACAGTGGTTAAAAATAATAATATTGATGCTGAAAATATGATTTCTCTATCATACATAGTAACTGGAGACTGTTTGGTAAAAGGATTAAATTTATACATCAAAAGAAATGATATGTAAACTTTTACTGCTGCGGTAAAATATTCTAAATATTTTGGAGCAACTAGTTGAAATCCTACTAATGACAATACATATAATATATAGTACACTATGTATCCTGCATGATACATACTTTTATGATTTATTTTGCTTAACATATAAAATTAGTTTAGATTTTATATATTAATTAACGTCTATGTTTACGCGATTTACCACGATGTTTACGTGATTTACCGCTACGTTTACGCGATTTACCACGATGTTTACGTGATTTACCGCTACGTTTGCGTGATTTTCCACCTCTACGAGCACCACCTCTACGTCTACGCGTGCGTCTACCTGCTGCTTGAGCAGTACATTTTGATTGGCACTCCCTCATACATGAAGCAGCTTTTGATGCTGATGCTGCTGAATTTTTCATGTGATCAGCTGCTTGTTTTGCTTTACTTTTTGCTCCATCTAAACCTTGTTGAGCGTATTCTTTGCTTTGAGCTGCTAAAACCTTTGATTTATCCATAGCATCTCTACTAACACTTTTTGCTTTTGCTGCTCCGTCGGCAGCCGCTTTCTTTGCTTTTGCTGCTCCGTCGGCAGCCGCTTTCTTTGCTTTTGCTGAAACGTCGGCAGCCGCTTTCTTTGCTTTTGCTGAAGCGTCGGCAGCAATACTCTTCATATTTGCGAAACTAAATGGCATTATATACTTAACTGTGATTTTTTTTTGAAACGCGATGAGATCTATGCCTATTTTTTCTAGTATGTCTTTTCTTGGCTGATATAAAAAAGTTTTGCAAATGTATCATCATTTTCTTAGTTACGGCTTTATCTACTGCTAAATCATTATCATCTTTTATCAATACTTTAAATCCATACCTTTTCATTTCTTTAATCATACTCAATTTAAAACTATCATGGTCAGTTGGTTTTACTAAACTTTTTCCCATTTCCGATTTAACAAATCTATTTATCATATCATTAAAAGATATATGATATGAATAGGGTTTTACATTTATGTAATGTACATACTCATTCCTCATTTTATTATGATATTGATCATCTAGGAATATAAACGTACTGTGTTTTGACGCTTTAGTACATCGCATTAAATCCTTATATGTTTTACTATGAGTTGTTCTACACATTTCAATTCGTTCACCTTTAACTTTAAATGCACATATTACCTGATCAAATATTTTACTATTCATACGATATTCAATATAAGTCTTAATCTTATGTGTCCATTCCTTAGGTGCTTGATTATTTGTATAAATTAATAATTTAATTCGCTTTGAAGCATGTTTTTTACGTAATAAAAATGATATTATACTAAATATACCTGGTCTAAAAAATTCTTGAAATAAATCACATATTTTATTAAAATGATGTTGTGTTAGTTTATGTTTTATCGCTATATTCAAACTGTCCCAGAATATACCTAATTCGGTAAAATAACCTAATGTTTCATCTAAGTCAAAAACTGCATATTTATACTCATACATACTAATTTATAATTATATTTTTATATTCCAAAATATAACCACGCAAATTTTTTCATTCATATTATATATATGATCACTGAATTATCTAATACTGATTATAATGCAATACTTAAATATTACAGCGTACCAATTAATTATAAAGATATGCACAAAAATAAATTAGTTGCTGAACATCTTTTAGCAACAAAATTATGTCGTTGTATTAAAAAAGTTAAGAAAACTAGTAATGTATCAAATAAATCTGCTATAGCAATATGTAATAATTCCATATTCAAAAATAGAAATCTTAAAATTCATAAATATGGATGTGATAAAAAGTATAGATTAATTAAAAATAGGAAAACGCGTCGTAAATTATCAAAAATGGGTAGAATGAAATTAAATAATACTAGAAAATCACGCTAATCTTTATTTAAATATTTAAGAGCTGACAATATAACATTTTCTTGATCAGACATCTTCTGAAATATAACACATTCATCCATTTTTATTTGAAAAACACGATTCATATTATTTTTAATCATCATATGCGTACTT
>Ga0181416_1000483_pt1 | contig 10195 bp, 12 predicted proteins | sample 39SPOviralmetaG_FD_130141 | JGI IMG/M metagenome (GOLD analysis project Ga0181416, IMG submission 130141) | Marine viral communities from the oligotrophic San Pedro Time Series (SPOT) site, San Pedro Channel, CA, USA - 39 SPOT_SRF_2013-01-16 | ecosystem: Environmental > Aquatic > Marine > Strait... | reverse complement strand
GGTGAGTTGTGTGCCTACTCTCTTTGCAATTTAAAAAAATCAATTTTTTTTTATCTACACAACTTTTAATAAACGTAGACAACATCTATTTAAGTTTAGTGCAGATTTTACATTTTTTATTCTCCTAGATAGGGATAAAAAAAACTATATAATACTAATACTTACCTACTATATTAATAATCTACAAAGTTTCTAAAACAAAGTATTCAATACCATTTACGCTTCTTCTTTTTCTTTTTCCTACTTCTTCTTGTGTTGTCAAATCATATACTATATCTGATTGTGGATCAAGAAAGAATTTCCTCCCCTTGTGATTCCAGTACTCAACTTCAATCTCATCATCAGTTTCGTCATCAGTCTCTGACGGTACACATCCAAGTCTTTCATTTGTCAAACTTTTGACCGATGAATTCGAGGAGAACTGGTCACGTATTGCTGAATCCTTTTCGAGTTGTTGTTGATATTTTTCCATGTTTTTTTTGTATCGTTGGTTCTGTTTTTTGACCATTTCATACGTTTTCTTCTCTGATGGTGACAATTCCTTAATTTTTCGACCATTCAAGATCTCTTTTGTAGTCCAAATGGGTACCAATGGTACCTTTTGTGTGATTTTATTGTTTTTTTTGGGTTTTGATGGATTAGCCTTTTTGTAAGCCTGCCACATTTTTTCTCGTCGTGTTTCGTAAGGTTCTTTTACTTCTTGAGACAAATTATGCCAGAGTTCTTTTGCTTTTCGTGAAACTAAACAAGAATTCACCTTTTCCCCATTGAAATGTTCGTCGATGATCTTCTGACGATGTTCTTCACGGAACATCCAACTGGCTGGAACCGGTCTCTTTACACGGTTTGGGTCATCATTCCGTGCTAGAGACTTCCTCTTGCTCTTAGAAGTCTCAGACTGTTTTTGAACATTAGAGAAACTAACATTTGAAGCCATTTTTTTTTGTTTTTTTGTTTTTTTGTTTTTTTGTTTTTTGTTTTTTTGTTTTTTTGTTTTTTGTTTTTTTGTTTTTTTGTTTTTTTGTTTTTTTGTGAACGTTAACTGGGTTTGTAATTTTTGTGATTGATTGTGTTTATGTTTAGAGTAACTATACTTATTATATTAACTAAAATCAATTTTTTTTTATCTAAAAATTTAAAAATAAATATAGACAAAAAATTTAACTAGGTTTTTTTTTTGGCAACCAGCATAATTGACAAGTTTTTAAGCATTTTTGTTCATTATTAAAATCTTTTATACATTTTCTTTTATATAAATCTTTAAAATTTTTAGCTTTCTTTCCTAATTTCATATCTTGTATAAGCGAACATTCATTATTATCTTCTTCTTTATCACTACAATAATTAAAATTTATATTGTTTTTCAAGTCAATAGCTTTAGCTATAATAGTAATTTTCATTGCTTTAATAAAATCTTTAGGGTTGCCGTCAATATCAAAAACACCTGTAGTACCATATCCTGTTTGAAGTTTATTTATATCTGATAAATTCCAGTTGATAACTTTAACTTTTAATTTAGGAAGATCTAAATTTATTCTAAGCAATAAACTCATAAATTTAGTTGCAATTAATGTTTGGACCTTATTCAATTCTTTATCTAATCTTATTGGTTTAGATAGACAACCAACACTTTTAGCTAATGGTATATCAAATTCTGTAATATGAAATTCAAGATCATGCGAATAACACCAATACATTAATGCTCTTATATATACCAAATATGAATCAAAATTTTCAAGTTCTCCTTCAGAACCACCCCATTCTGTTGTATTATTTAAATGCATCTGAAAGCCAAGAGCATCTATTTTATAACCTTGTCTATATTTTAAATACAATATAGAATTCATAACACAATCCCATTTAGAGTACCATTCTTTTGTAGAATATTTTTTTCCTTTATTTTTTTCATTCCAAGGTTGATCAAAATATGGAGAACCCCAGGTATTATACATAAAAGTTTTATTTTTAACATTATCATCCTTATCAGCCGCTTCAGTAAGATCATGCACATATTTTGTTATATAATAAGGATGTAAATATTTTTCTGTATTCCATTCTTTAGGATCTAATCTATGTTTTATATATTTCTTGTTTAATTTATGTCTTATTTCATTTCTTTTAATAGGAGGTTTCCTTAATGAATAATCTTTCCATCCCCCCATATTTTTTAATTGTTCTTCTGTCTTATCATTTTTAAGATATTTATCAAATCCTAAAGCAAGCCACGGATTTTCCCATCCTGATGTTAAATTACAATAATCTTTTTTAATGGGGTTTGAGCAAGGATCTATAGTTTTTGGTATATGAGGTTTAGGACCATTCCACCAACTTCCATCATAATTTTTTTGATTAAGAGAAGCACATGATTCATTGATTACTTCTATAGTATCTATATTTCTTGATTTATAATCTTTGAGTAAACTTATTATTTTTGTTGTATAAATTTTTAAATCTTTAGACATCTGTACATTTGATTCATATTTTGTAGGAAGTTTATTAGGATAGCGTAAATTTAATCTTCTGTTTTTCTCTTTCTCTTTATAACCTTGAGACATAAGTTGTTTGTTACAATTTTCTTTATTTTTATTATATGACCGTTCCATTTTTTTTTTACAATTAAATGTACTACATGATACATAATCACGTCGTATGCCAAAACTTGACTGAGGCGAAAGAGAATATTTAAAAGCACCTTTTGAGTTGGTTTTATTTAAAAAATCTAGATACAAATTATTATTATCAATACCTTCAGAATTAAATTTAAAATCATCAAAATTATATTTATATTTACCTGTGATATTATCTATATCATATAGATTATTTGGCATTATTTTTGAATGTCTATTAAATACGGCAGGATTAAAGTATTCAAAAGTATTTAATGCTTTTTTCATTAGAGCAGGATTTTTTAAATCATTCTCTCTTACTGCAACGCCTATTATTAAGTTATCTTTATTAAAACCAAACATATCAAGTAATTGATCAAAAGTATAAACATTATTATCTAATATAATTTTTCTTATAACATTTGACAGTTGTTTTTTATCATTTTTATCATTTATATCTAAAGAGAAATACCATAAAGGAATAGAAATAAACGGTTCTTTCTTTTTTAAAAATAAGTAAAACAGAATAATTAAACTTGTCAATATTAAAATAACCAATTTTTTATTCATATAATATATTATTATTTTAATTTATTGAAAAGTTTATAAGTTAAAAATGGATTAAACAATACTGTAGAAATAGAAAAATAAGAACATCCTAGCTTTCTATAAAAGTCTATATCTTCTATATTTCTTATACCCCCGCCCCCTATTATTTGAGTATCTGGATAATTTGTTTTTATATATGAAATAAGTTCTTTGTTATATTTTTTTAATATAGGTCCACTCTGGCCACCATTTTTAACAGGTAGTGTATTTGAACAATGAAACTGTCGAAATCCTTCTCTATAATATGAATCAATTAAATGTTTATCTACTAAAGGAGATAGTTTTATTATGCACCATTCTCTTTCTTTATTTAAAAAACCTTTTAGTTCGGTTTTTACTAAATTTTTATTAACATTAGGACAGCTAACATTAAGTTCTAGATTCATATTATTTGGTATTTTTTTAAGAAAAAAAGGTATCTCATTTTGTTTTAATATAGCAATACTTACAACACTATTAGTATTTTTATATTTGTTTATAGCATAATCTATTCCTTTGTTTCTTAGTCCAATTTTATTAACCCATCCCTCATTTTCAAATGAATATCTGAGAGTTTTTATTATCTGTAAAAACAGTCCTGGTCTTTGGGTTAGTGTAAAACTACCTTTAACTGATATGCATCCAGGTATTTCAATATAGTTACCAAATGGTGGTGATATAAAAATCATTTAATTTAATAATTAAATAATTATTAAATATATTTAAATTAAAGATTAAAATAATTATAAATTATATGTTTTATTCAACAAAATTTGATACAAAAATAGAATTATATACTATTATTTCTATTTTTAACTATTTTAATATGCATAATAATGTTTTACAATATATAACTAGGAAAGAATATGAAGATTTATTAATACCTTCTAAAAAAGAAATTAGTGATATACAAAAATGGATAGATAATATAAAAGATCAAAATGTGTTACATATTATAAAAATACAAACGAATATAAATTCTGAAGAATATGATATTCATGTAAAATTATGGTATCAGAGTCATTATTATAAACTTAGTTATTTTAATAGAATAAAAAATATAGTTACTTTTTACAATAAAATCAAAAAAAAAAATATAGATAAAGCAATGACTATTATTAATAAAAGAATATTATCATCAATGTGGAATACCAAAACACATCTAGGTAAGCATATGTTTAATTACCGTCTAAAAAAAGATGAATTAGATACATATATTAAATAACTTTATATATTTTTTTATTCTTCCAGACTTCAAAATTATTCCTACAGTCCATCCATAGATCATATAACTTAGGATCTTTGATTTCTTTCGTTACCATACACTCAACGCATGTTCTCAATATACAAGACTTACGGCATCTTGAACAATTATTTACTACAGTTGTTTTAACTTTATTACGTTTTTTTTTAATAATAGGAATTTCTTTCACCATTGTTAATCATTAATATATTAATTATTTATATCAATTTTATTTTATATTTATTTAAATTAGATCTAATATATTTTTAACGGCTAAAGCACAGTTTTCAGGATTAAGTATAGTTAAAACCGGTATTTTACTTGGCATTTGTAGGGTAGAATTTATATTTACCATCATATCAACTTTATCTTTAAAAGGCGGGCATGCAATAACAGGAAATTGGCTATTTGATGCAACAACACCTGATAAAGCATTAGACATTCCAGCAACAGTTATAAGTATATATTTTTCAGGAGATTTTAAATTGTTTAAAATATCCAAAACTGCTAATGTATTTTTATGTGCTGATGCAACATGTGTGCTAACAGAAATATTATATTCTTCTAATTTATTGGTTATTCTACTAACAAAATCCTGATCTTTTTCGGAACCTATAATAATTAATACACTCATTAAAAAAAATAATATATTTATTTTTAAATATATTTAATTATAATAATTCATAACATCTTTTACAAACACATGCGTGTTTACATTTTGAATACAACATTTCTATATTACTACTCATACAAACCGTGCATTCTTCAGTAAGACCTTTAATTTCAAAACATTCATCTTTAGTATTAATAGTTCTACATATTGGACATTTTTTTGTATCTGTTTCTGTAATTGTATAAAAATCATCATCCGCTACAAGTTCAGGCATTTCATCGTCAGTATCCGACAAATCATCATATCCACCTGATCCCATAATGGCTTGTATTATATCATTATCAATTTGATTAATAATTGTATTAAATGTAATAAATTCATTTGTTTCATCTTCTAAAGTATTATTTTTTGTAAATCTTTTTAAGAGATTTTCGTCATCTTGATAGATAAACGTCCAATCATTATTAAATCTTATAACTAGTGACATAATTTCAGTGTTACATTTACGAATATACAAATTTTTATTTACCACATCTTTAAAAGGTATTCTAAAGTAAATATTGTTTTTGTTTTCCAAAAATGCATTAAAATTAATATCTGTAATTACAATGTCAGAGTTTATATCTACCATATTAGTAAATTCATTTACATTAAAATGTTTTACAGGACAATAATGATTACTATTTGGTGTTCTTAGACCACAGTTTTCACAGTGGTGGGACTCTATTGTATGATATTCTTTTGAAGAGCAGTTTGGATAGGTACACCAATGTGATTGTGGTAGCTGCTCATGACTAAAATTACTTAGATTTGTTTTTTTATTATCGTTTCTACATTCTAAAACACCATGTCCATTTTCTCCACATCTTCCACATACATGATCTCTTGTCGTGTGGCTTTGGGTGTGTCTACATCCTTCCACTCTACATCCTATGTGTGTAACCACATTAATCATCGGGTTTATGAAAGCCATTTTTGTCATTTTAAAATTATAATTTTTAAGTCAATTTTTATAATAAATAAAATTGAAAATAATATTTAAGTCAAGTTTCAGTAACTATACTATGTCTCAACCAAACCAAGTAGAAAACACCGAAAACTTTAATACAATTATGGATAATTATTCGTCTATAATTCTTAATGATTATACGCAGTTCAAGTTTGAAGATAAAGATACAGATATGCACTACATACCTGTATTTAGTGTAGGTACAATTGATGAAACATTAGCATGGGCAAGGCATGCAAGACGTATCAAATTTACAAAACAAGCAATAAAATACTTTAGTATTCCAGAAAAAGTTGTAGTAAGTAATATTGAAAATCGAAATACACATAATTACTACTATGATGATGATAAACCATACTGTGACTTTTTGATAGGTAAAACTGTAGGTGTTGTTAGACGTAAAGTTGTAAATGGACAAAAAATAGATATTTACCACTGTCCAAAATATGAACTTATTGAAATAGAATATCCTCATATGTTTCATATGTGTACAGCAAAACTAAAAAGCATAGATGATGGGAGTATTACTGAAGATATTAATATTGCTAGGATTGCTATCCCTGAATTAATGAAATATGATTAAGTTTATTTATCATGATTCTATTTAATATATTTTTATTTTTTTGTTATATTAAAATTTGATTTTAAAATAATTTTTATGTTTTTTTTAATCATGAACTATCTTGCATTGCAAATGCTTCATCCTACATATATTTTTGAACTTTTATTTACTAAATATAATATACCCTTAGAATTAATTATTATAATCTTTGAGTATATTGATAAAAAAGATCTTTTTAACTTTTATAAAAACTTTACAAATGCTTTAGAAATACATTGCATATTTAATAAAGAATTATTTGACAAATGGAATAAAGATTATGTAAAACTACAAAACAAAATTAATATAACAAAAAAGAAAATTAATAATCTCTGTTTTAACTGTAAAAACAATGAGTCTCAGGAACTACTTTTAAATTACATAAAAAAGTATAACACACAAGAAACTATTCTGCAACAAAAATATATTACATTCTTTGATACAAGAACAAAATTTTTAACAAAAATGTCTAATAATTCGTTTATTTTAAAATATTATGAATGTGTACAAAATTTCAATAGATCAGAAATTATTAAACGGAGAAGAGAAACTTATATTAAACATAAATTTAGTAATAATATAAAACAAAAGCCAACAATATGGGTATCTTATGACAAATGTCAGAAAAAAAATTTAATTAAAATTTTAGATGAAAACAATATTGAATATAATAAAAGTTGGAACAAATCACGTTTAGTTAATGCTTACTATAAAAATTGTTAGTAAGTTAATTATTTATATAATCTATTTTTTATATTGATATAGTAAATTAGGTAAATAATTAACATAACTAAAATTATAATAAGAAAATTATATAGTGTAACTGTTGAGTTATAAATTTTTACAAAACTATTAAGTCTTTTCCTTCTAACAAGAGAATTTTCTATTTCAGTCAAATCATCAACTGAAATGTAATTTCCCATTTTATATTTAAAAAGTCTATTTTTTAAATAAATTATTTTTATGTTCCCCCCCCTCCAATATTAAAGACCCAATATTTATCCTTTTATTTTTATCAGTAATAAAATAATATATATAATTAAATTTTATGGTAGAATATTATTATTGTTTATCTATTTTTTAAAAAGGATAAAAAGGATAAACTAAAAGGATAAATAAATTTAAAGAAAAAATATATATTTTAATATAATATAGGAAATTATGGAAACATTTAAATGTATTTGCTGTAATTATTCTACAACGGTGAAGTGTAATTACAAAAGACACCTAATCACAATGAAACATATACGAAATATAAATAAAAATGGTAATAATCTTAAAAAGACCCAAAAAGACCCAAAAAAGACCCAAAAAGACCCAAAAAGACCCAGTAAAATCGATGAAAAAGATAAATATGATTGTATGTATTGTGGTAGTGTTTTTTCTACATTAGCACATAAACGAAGACATGAATTGCATAGATGCCAAAATTCAGAAGCAGTAAATGAAAGAAAATTAAGAGAAAATGAAAAGGAGATAAAGGAATTAAAAAAAGAACATAGAAAAACCGTTGAACTTCTTCTTTCAAAGGTAGGTACAACTAATAATATTATAACCAATAATAATCTTAATATTAACAGCTATGGAAAAGAAGATATGAGCCATATAACAGATGCTTTCAAAACACAGATACTTAACTCACCATATAAAATGATACCAAAAATGATAGAGCAGGTTCATTTTAATGAAAACAAACCAGAAAATAAAAATATAGTTTTGCCTAATAAAAAGGAAAACAAGATAAAAATTTTTACAAATAATAAATGGATTTATAAGAACAAAGACCAGATACTTAATGATCTTATAGATGGTAAATATTTTATAATGGATACGCATTATGAAACTATCTGTAATAAAATTAAAAATAAAAATTATGAAAAATTTAGAGATAAGTATGATGATAAAGACAAAGAGGTTTTAGATCTAATAAAACAAGAAAGTGAATTAGTATTATTGAACAACAGGTGAACAATTATATGAACATCTATATTCTTAATAAATTAGAATATTGGGATAATTATTCTGGTATATTTGGTTAATTTATATTATTTATTATTATTGCGATTTAAAATAAACGTCACCTTTTTGAAGACGATCAATATACACTCTCATTTTTTTTAACCATTGATCTCTAACTTTATCAAGTTTTGAAAGTTGTTTCTTACGTTCGGGTACCGCATTGGGATTCCACGCTGAAAATCCTTTTCCACTGCTCATCCATTTATCAAAAGTAGTATTAGTCCACTTGTTGGTTCTTTTATTTATATTCCTTTTAAAGTTATTACTAGTAGCTTTTATTAATTTAAGTTCTTTTTTTGTTTTCCCTAAGTATCCAACATCAGTACCCGAAAAATCACCCAACCCAAACGTGTTAGTCATTAAGTCACCATATAAGGCATCAACTTTTTTCTTAAAGCGTTTTTTCTTAACTTCTTCTACTTCGGAAGACCCAAAAAGGCTATTTGATAAATTCCGTAATAAAACGTTTTTGCTTGCCTTTTTGGCGTCCGGGCTTCTTTTACTTCCTACTAATGTTCTGAAAAGTTCTGCCATCGGGACACGGTGTTTCCAATTCTTTCTTTTATAAGATTTTCTATTCTCCCTAAAGGTCTGTTTGTCCCTTGCCCTTTTCCATGTGTTTCGTTTCAGGAGGTTTTCCCAATTACGACCAGCCGAGGTTTTCAATAGCCTTCTAAGAGCTGCGGCTTCTCTCTCAGCCGCTTTTTCTGTTTGTTTTTGTGTTCTCTTAACATCTCTGTTCCATTCTTTTTGTTTTTTTGCTTGCCATTTGGCCAATTTTTCACTTTGTCTAATAGTCTTTTTAACGGTCATTTGTTATAATATACTTATATATTTTTTTTTGAATTTCAATAATTAAAAAAAAATAAATAAATAATAAATAATTATTCTAAGCAAGTTTCAACAAGTTTACTTGTAACAAGATATGGATCACAAGAAGATGAAGGTCTTCTGTCTTCAATATATCCTTTAAGATCTTCAAATGTTTTATTAGCTATCCTTATTGATGTATCTCTATTTCCTATACCATATGTCAATTTATTAATCTCAGAAGTTTCAAACTTCCCAACTAAACGCAAATTATTGTCATTACCATAAATATTAATATGTTCTGTATGTTTTTTTTCTAGTTTATTTATATATTTTTTAATATGCTCATATCCATTTTCATTTCTTGTTTCTTCAGTACTAAAATTAGTATGGCACCCACTTCCATTCCATTCACCCCTAACAGGTTTTGAATCAAAAGATATAATCATATTATGTTTCTCACTAAGTCTGTGCAAAATATATCTGATTAAAATCAAATAATCAGCCGCACTTATTCCATAAGAACACACCTGGATTTCCATTTGTCCCGGACATACTTCGAAATTATATCCGGTTATAGGTATATCAATTGAAATAAGTAATTCTATTGCTTCATCTAAAAAGTTTCTGTTAAATGCATTACCGGTACCTACCGAACAATAATATTTACCTTGTTTTTCAGGAAACCCATTAAGTGAAAATCCTG
>Ga0181416_1000478_pt1 | contig 10259 bp, 8 predicted proteins | sample 39SPOviralmetaG_FD_130141 | JGI IMG/M metagenome (GOLD analysis project Ga0181416, IMG submission 130141) | Marine viral communities from the oligotrophic San Pedro Time Series (SPOT) site, San Pedro Channel, CA, USA - 39 SPOT_SRF_2013-01-16 | ecosystem: Environmental > Aquatic > Marine > Strait... | reverse complement strand
TTGGTGCGGCAGATTTATTTAGAGAAAAAGGTGTACGAAATATGCTTGGTTTCCAAGCTGGTGCGGCAGTATCAATAGAAGAAACAGTAGCGGCTTTTGAAAAAGTATTTGGTAGAGGTGGAAGATTTGGTAGAGCAACAGATGAATTAGCAAATACATTAGGTGGAACTCTATCAATGATTGGAGATAAAATATTCTCTTTTAAAAAGACATTATTAGATGCTGGTTTCTTTCAAGAACTTAAAAATCAATTTGGAAGTTTAGATAAAGCACTAGCAAGTAATTCACAACAAATAGACAGAATAGCAATAGGTTTTGGAACAGTATTAGCAAAAGCAGTTCAAGGTATTGCTGGTTTCTTTAAAATCTTAAAAGATAATATCGATCTAGTTATAACAGCTTTGAAACTTTTAATAGCAGTTAAAATAGTAACATTTATGATTTCTTTAGGTAAGGCTATTATGGTGGTTCTTGCTGGTTTAAGAGGAATTGTGTCTTTATCAGGTGTTGGATTACCTTTAGTTGTGGCTTCAGTAGCGGCAGTAACTGCAACTTTTGTAGCTATGAACAAACAAATAAATAAAGTAACTGAATCAATGACAGACGCAATAGATAAGAATATTGAGTTTCAAGAATTAGTTAGTGGTGCAGATGCTAATGATGGATTTGTAGATGGGTTTGAAAAAGGTTCTAAAGCTCTGCAAAAAATTGAACACGATATGTCAATAAAAATACCTAATGCAACACAACAAGCAATAGATAAATTTGAATCATTAAATAATGAAGCTTTAAGTAATCTACAAAATAAAATGTCATTTATAAAAGAAACAATAGCAGTAGGTATGTCAGATGGAATAACAAAAGTATCTGAGGGTATTGCAAGATCAGTTGTTCTTGGAGAAAAACTTGGTAATGTTTTTCAAAGAATAGCACAAGACGCAGTAATTAAAATATTACAAGGTTTAATAGAAATAGGAATTAGAATGTTAGCCAATATAGCTATAATAAAAATAGAAGAAATGTTTGGAAGAAAAAAGAAAAAAAATCAAGATGATCTTAATAGATCATTACAAAGAGAAATAGCCCTTAGAGCAGTTTTAGCAATGTTCGGTGGCGGTGGCGGTGGTGGCGGTATTCCTTTTATGAATAAAGGTGGTGCAGTAGCAAAAGGACAACCCGTTGTAGTTGGCGAAAGTGGAGCAGAATTATTTATACCAAATCAAACAGGACAAATTACACAATCAGCTAGAGGAACAGGCGGTGGTGCAGTAAATGTTAATTTTACAATCAATGCCGTTGATGCAAGTGGTATTGATAGATTATTAGTTGAAAGACGAGGAACTATATCAAGAATAATAAACGAATCAGTTAATGAAAGAGGGAGTAGTAATTTAATATAATGTCAGGTGCTTTTCCTATATCAAGTGCAAAATTCTCAACTATGGGAATTAAGTCTATACAAAATACAATTATCTCTAAATCAGATAGTGGTAAAAGATTAGTTAGGCAAATTGATGGTCAAAGATTTGCATTTTCAGTTAAAATTATTACAGGAACTAGAGCAAGTGTTTATGGAGAACTAATGGCTTTTATTATAAAGCAAAGATCAGGAAAAGAAACTTTTACAATTATTCCACCTGAAATAGAAGATGCTAGAGGTAATGAGACAGGTACAATATTAGTCAATGGTGTTCACGCAGTAGGAGACACAACGATTGCAGTTGACGGCCACCAAAACAATAATCCAAACGCATTTAAAGCTGGAGATTTTATTAAGTTCGCATCACACAATAAAGTTTATATGATAGTTGCAGATGTTCAAGCAACAAGCAACGCATCAACAATAACTATTGAACCACCATTAACAACAGCTTTAGCAGATGATTCAGTTGTAACTTACGATAATGTTCCATTCACAGTTTATCTTACTTCTGATATACAACAGTTCGGTGCTGTTGGTGCAGACAATGATGGTGCAGTTTATTATGAATATCAATTTGATGTAGAGGAAGCTTTATAATGAAATACTTGGTTAAGCATTGGATAAATGTTGATATGATTGCAGAAGAAGTTATTGATGGTAAAGATGTAGATTTAAAAACAAATAATATAGGTAAGCACGAAGAACCATCAGAAAATGCAAACTATGTTGTTTCAGATAATATAAAAGTAAAAAGGAGAACAATCGAAGAATATGACAAGAAGTCTGACGACAGCAATAAAGAACGAACTAGCGACTAATGACATTAGACCCGTTCATCTTATTACAATCGGTTTTACTAGCCCTGTTAATATTACTGATTGTTCTTTCCCATTAACAAGTTCAGTATCAGGTTCTAGTGTAACCTATACTTCATCAGCTTTCATAATGGGTCTTTCTAATTTTTCAGAAGAAGTAGATATTACTAAAACAACTTTGAATTTAGGTTTATCAGGAGCAGATCAAACATTTATATCTACTGCATTAAACGAAAATGTGGTTAATGATTCAGTTACAATACATAGAGGATTTTTAGATGACAATAACGCTTTGATAGCTGACCCGTTTTTATTATATCAAGGAACAATAGATACTTTTGAAATATCCGAACAAGGTTCAGATAGTAACATTATATTTAAAATTGTTTCTCATTGGGCAGACTTTGATAAAACCAATGGTCGTAAAACAAATAATACATCTCAACAAAGATTCTTTAGTTCAGATGTGGGTATGGACTTTTCATCAGAGACAGTACAAGATATTAAATGGGGTAGAGTATAGTGAAAGACATAATTAAATTATTCCAAACTTTTGATAAATACAAAGATAATAGTTACCAAGAATTGTATTATCATATTTTGCCATCAATTAATTTAAATCAATATAAAACATTTAAAGATGAAAAAGGTTTATATGGTTTTGTAAATTGGGCTAAATTAGATAACAAAGACGAAGACCAATATAATCAAACAGGATTTCTTTATAAAAGTCAATGGAACTCAGGAAAAAATATTTGGTTATATGATATTGTGATTATAAGAAAAACAAAAGAAGTTATGAGATGGGTATATAATTATTTCAAAGGCTATTTAGAAGTAAATCAACCTATTAATTGGTTAAGACTAGATAAACAAAATAATATATACAGAGTTTCATCAAAATATAAAAGGGAGTTTCATATCTAATGGGTGGCGTAGTCAAAAAGATAGTTGAAATTCCAATTAAAATTGTAAGTAAAGCTTTATCTTGGATTATACCACAACCTGAAATACCTGAGTTTGGAGAGACAGATTTTGATTCTTTTGAAAAAGGTATTTTATTAAATAAACAATCTAATGACGCTTCTATTCCTGTTGTGTATGGAACTAGAATGTTAGGGGGAACTAGAGTCTTTGTAGAAACATCAGGAACAGATAACCAATATCTTTATGTTGCCCTAGTTCTTTGTGAGGGAGAGATAAACGACATAACAGAAATTAGAATTGATGATAAACCTGTAACTTGGGCAAGTGATTTAGCTGATAACACAGCAGTTGAAGTAGGAAGTGGAGATAGTAATTTTTATAAAGATTCAGCAAGTTTAATTAGAGTAGAACCTCATTTTGGGTCTGATAGCCAAACAGCATCAACATTATTATCTACATTATCATCTTGGGGAACAAATCACAGATTGAGAGGACTTGCTTATTTAGCTTTACGTTTTAAGTGGAATGAAGATGCGTTTGGTTCAATACCTAAAATTCAAGCGGTAGTACAAGGTAGAAAAGTTGTAACTCTAGCGGCTAATTTATCAGAACAGACAGCAAGTTTTTCAAGCAACCCAGCATTTTGCTTATTAGATTATTTAAGAAATGAAAGATATGGAAAAGGTATTGCAACAGCAAATATTGATTTACAAAGTTTTTATGATGCTTCGCAAGTTGCAGTAACACAAGTCACACCTTATTCAGGTGGCTCAGATATTAATATATTTGATTGTAATGCAGTATTAGACACAACGAAAAAACTTATAGAAAACACAAGAATATTATTAAGAGGTTGTCGTGGTTACTTACCTTATACTGCTGGAAAATATAGTTTAATTATTGAATCAACAGGAACAGCATCAATCACATTAACAGAAGATGATATATTTGGTGGATTTAGTTTAGCAAGTGAAGATAAAAATAATAAATACAATAGAGTTATTTGTAGTTTTGTAAATCCTGATAGAAATCACCAAGTAGATGAAGTTCAATTTCCACCAATAGATGATTCAGGTTTAGCTAGTGCAGATCAACACGCAACTATGAAAACAGCAGATGGTGGTTTTTTATTAGAGGGTAGATTTGATTTTCAAACATTAACCTCTCCATATCAAGCAGAAGAAATGGCAGAAGTTATTTTAAGAAGATCAAGAGACGCTTTAAAATTAAATATCAATGCAAGTGGTAAAGCTTATGATTTAGCCATAGGAGACATAGTAAATATAACACATAGTTCAGTAGGTTTTTCTGCAAAACCTTTTAGAGTTAATTCAATATCTTTTAATGAAGATTTTACAGTAGGATTGAATTTAATTGAACACCAAGACGCACATTATACTTGGGCAAGTAAAACACAAGCAACAACAGTTCCAACAACTACACTTCCAAATCCTTTTGTGGTTCAACCACCAGCTAGTGTTACTTTAACTGACCAACTTATATCTTATAATGATGGAACTGTAATTGTAGCTTTAGATGTTGCTATCGGTGCTTCTCCTGACAGTTTTGTATCATTTTATCAAGTAGAATATAAATTAAATAGTGAATCTGATTTTAAAATACACTCACAAGGTTCAGGATTATTTCAAAGAGTATTAAACGTAATTGACCAACAAGTTTATGATGTAAGAGTAAAAGCTGTATCATCTTTAGGTTCTTCATCAACATATGTATCTGCACAAAGAACGATTGTTGGTGCTACTGACCCTATATCAGATGTTACAGACTTCTCTTGTAATATATTAGGAAACGAAGCCCATTTATCTTGGGAAGCCGTAACTGATCTAGACTTGGCTTATTATCAAGTTAGATACTCAACATTAACAACAGGTGCAGAATGGCAAAACTCGGTATCATTAATTGAAAAGGTATCAAGACCAGCAACATCAGTAACAGTTCCAGCTAGAGTAGGTTCTTATTTAATTAAGGCAGTAGATAAATTGGGTAACTTCTCTTTACAAGCTACAATAATAGCAACGAATGTAACAGCTATTGGAAACTTTAATAATGTTGCAAGTTCCACAGAAAATCCGAATTTTACAGGAACTAAAACAAATTTAACTCTAGCTAGTGATTTATTAAGATTAACCGATTTATCACAAACAGGAACATATGACTTTGCTAGTGTTATTGATATTGGTGCAATTCACACATCAAGAGTTACAGCTTCATTAACACAGTTTTCAGAAGACCCTACTGATTTATTTGATTCTAAAACGGGCTTATTTGATGCGGCTAGTGGTTCGTTTGATGGAGATGCACCCGCTAATGAAAACGCACATTTAGAAATAGCTTTGTCTAATGATAATTCTACATTTACAGCATTTAGAAATTTTGTAATTGGTGATTATACAGCAAGGTATTATAAATTTAGATTAGTTCTAATTTCAAGAGATGGAGCAACAACACCTGTTATTTCTGCATTATCTGTCTCAGTTGATATGGAAGATAGAATACAATCAGGAAATGATATAGCAAGTGGTGCTGGAACAAAAACAGTTTCATTTACAAACCCATTTAAAACTGTTAATTATGCAGTTGGTATCACAGGACAAGGAATGGCAACAGGAGATTTCTTTTTAGTGGAAAGCAAAACAATAAATGGATTTAATGTTACTTTTAAAAACGCATCTAATACTGTAATATCAAGAACTTTTGATTTTATAGCAAAAGGATTTTAAAATATGGCAAATCACGATTATATAATAGATAACCAAACTTTCCCAGCTACTAGAACGGATTTAAACAATGCGTTATCTGCTATTGTGTCAAACAACTCATCATCTTCAGAACCAACAACTAAATACGCATATCAATGGTGGTATGACACATCTTCAAACACTTTAAAATTTAGAAACGCTGATAATGACGCTTGGGTATCTTTCGCTGTATTTGATATGACTAACGATACTGTAAATCTTGTAGATAGTACAGTTACATTAGATTCTTTGTCATCATTATTCCACGATAGAGGTGCTTATGGTTCTGCTTCTGCACCAATAACTTACACAGTAACAGTTGGAACAAAAACAACAGCACACCCTTATAGTGGTGTAGGAAGTTCATCAGCATATTTTTTAGAGGGTTTAGAATCCCCAGCTTTCACTTTAGGTGGTGCTGATACATCAAAACCTTATTATTATAAATTTGACCAAGCAGACGGAACAAACGCATCACACCCATTAAGATTTTATTTAGACGCTGGAAAAACGACAGCTTATACAACGGGAGTTACGACCAATGGAACTGCTGGTTCTGCTGGAGCATATACTCTTTTAGCAGTAGATGAATACACACCAAACATACTTTACTATCAATGTTCTTCTCACGCACATATGGGAAATCATTTAAAAGTTATTTCTAGTAAATTAAATTCAAATGGTGTTGCTTTTAAAATGCCAACAGCAGACGGGTCAGCAAATCAAGCTATGGTTACAAATGGATCAGGAGTATTATCTTTTGCTTCTATATCAGAAACTAAACCAACAATAACATCTTCTAGTTTATATGTCAGCCCTGACTCTTCTAGTTCAATAACAATAGCTGGAACTAATTTTGTTTCTGTTCCAATAGTTGAAGCGATTAACTCATCAACGGGTGCAATAACTAGAGCAAGTGCAGTAGGATTTTCAAGTTCTTCATCAATTAATGCAACATTTACTCTTGCGTCTGCATCTTATTTTATAAGAGTTGAAAACAATGACGGAAACGCAGTAAGATCATCTTCTGCTATTTTAAGTGCTTCAACTGCACCAGCTTTTTCAACAGGTGCTGGTAGCATAGGAACTGTATCTGCGGGGTCAAGTGTTTCATTATCAGTAGCCGCAACATCAGATAGTAATGTTACGATTGCTGAAACAACTTCTGTATTAACATCAAATTCTGATACACCAAATTCTACAATGAATTTAACTTTAGCTGGAACACCAGCGACGAGTGCAACATACAATATTACAGGTACAGCACCATCACCAACAACAGATAAAACCTACACATTTACACTTTCTGCAACTGATGTGGAATCTCAGGTGACAACAAGAGACTTTTCAATTACTGTTTCTGTTGGTATAAACAACTCAGGACAATTTAATTAGGATAATATTATGGCAACTTATTTAAGTAGAACACAATCAAGCTCAAATCAGAAAATATTTACAATAAGCACTTGGGTTAAAAGAGCAAATATAACTGATATAAATTATGTAACCAATATTGCGGCTTCTGGTCAAAGTAGAATTGGTATTATATTTCAAACTAATAAATTAATGTTTTATGGAGTTGATGGAGGAGGAGATAGCATTTATTTAGCGACATCAGCTTTATTTAGAGATACTTCAGCTTTTTATCATATCACAGTTGCTGTAGATACAACTCAAGCAACAGCATCAGATAGAGCAAAACTATATGTAAATGGAACAAGAGTAACTGCTTTTGCTGCTGAAAATTATTGTACTCAAAATTTCGACTTTCCAACTAATAATCCTCATTATGTTGGTTGTTATTTATCATCAAATCAACTTTACAATTTTTATGGTGTAATGTCTCATTATCATTATTGTGATGGTTATGCTTATGACGCATCCACTTTTGGCGAGAGCGATTCTGTTAGCGGGATTTGGAAGCCGAAAACTGCACCATCAGTAACTTATGGAACTAATGGTTTCTTTTTAAAATTTGAAAATAGTGGTGCTATGGGTACAGACAGTTCAGGTAACGGAAATAACTTTACAGTATCAGGAACACTAACTCAAAATGTAGATACTCCGTCAAATAACTTTACTGCTTGGAATGTTATTATGAATAATAAAGAAGATGGTAATTGGTCTAATGCAAATTTAACTATTGCACCAAATGGTGATGACACTTATTTATATGCACCTATAACTTTTGGTCTATCTGCGGGTAAATGGTATAGCGAACATATGATAACAGGTGGAAATGGTTATGGAATGTTAGGAGCAATTAGCGAAGATATTATTTCAGATGGTTTTAGACAACAGACAGGAATGGGAAGTTTAAGTAATTCTTTTGCTTTTAGATGTAGAGATGGCGATATAAGAATGAGTAGTTCAAATCAATCCTATGGTTCTGCACCTGGAACAAGTGATGCAATTTTAGGTATGGCTTTAGATATGGATAATAAAAAAGTTTGGTATCATATTAATGGAACTTACGTAACTTATGGTGGTGGAGTTGGTAACCCAGCTTCAGGAACTTATGGTTGGGATTTTTCTAGTTTATCAGGAGACACTTTTTTTATTACTTGTGGTGATGATACTTCAGGTGGTTATGGTAATTTTAAATCTAATTTTGGTTCAGGGTATTTTGGCACAACTGCTGTAGCTTCATCAAATGCAGATGGTGCGGGACAGGGATCATTCGAGTATTCCGTGCCGTCAGGTTTTTATTCGATATGCACAAAAAATATTAAAGATTACGGATAAAGTATGATAAAAGATAATAAAGGAGTTTTATAGTGGCCTACATTTCATTTCAACCATCAGATCATTTTGATGTTAAACTATGGACAGGTAATGGTTCTTCTCAAACAATAACAGGATATGAGTTTCAACCTGATCTAGCTTGGATTAAAGCTAGAACTAGTACTGGTTGGCATGATTGGACTGATGCAGTAAGAGGTGTAACTAAAAGTATATTTTCAAATAGTGCAAATGCAGAAGATACAGCAGTAACTTCTTTAACAGCTTTTACTTCTGATGGATATAGTCTTGGTACTAATTCACAAGTAAATGCAAATGGAATTAATTATGTTGCTTGGAATTGGAAAGCAGGTGCTGGTCAAGGTTCATCTAATACAGATGGTTCTATAAACACAACATACACATCAGCTAATACAACAGCTGGATTTTCAATATCTACATATTCAGGAACAGGTAGTGCTGCAACTATAGGTCATGGTTTAGGTGCTGTGCCTCAAGTTATGATAGTAAAAAATACTTATCAAGCAGAAAATTGGATTGTTTATCATCATGACTCTAATGCAACACCTGAAGATAAGTATTTACATTTAAATACTACTGATGCTTTAGGAGATTCTGCTGGTATGTGGAATGATACAGCACCAACTTCATCAGTATTTTCTGTTGGTACTAGTACTTCTGTAAATCAAGCTGGTGGAACTTTTGTAGCTTACTGCTTTGCAGAGAAAAAAGGATTTAGCAAGTTTGGTTCCTACACAGGAAACGGAAATGCAGATGGTGCATTTATCTATACAGGATTCAAACCAGCTTGGATTATGTTTCGAGATTTAAGGTCAGGTCAATCTTGGAATATGTATGACAATAAAAGAAGTCCTATAAACTTTGTAGACGAAAGATTAAGAGCAAATTTGAATGGTGCTGAAGTTCATGACACAGGATATTCAGATATGGACTTTTTATCTAATGGTTTTAAATTAAGAAGTTCTTGGGATCAAACAAATGCAAGTGGTGAAACAATAATTTTCATGGCTTTTGCAGAAGCACCCCTAGTATCATCAAATGGTGTACCAGCTACTGCAAGATAATGGAAATTATTTGTTATATTTTTTTAACATTATGGATAATCAGAATAACTAATTAAATAGGAGTTTAATATGCAATTAAGCAAACACTTTAAGTTAGAAGAATTTACTAAATCAATGACAGCTATTCGTAAAGGAATAAAGAATGAAGCTGGTAGTGGAGAAATAAAAAACCTTACTGATCTTTGTTATGCAATACTAGAACCCGTAAGGGCAAAGTTTGAAAAGCCTGTAATTATTACATCAGGGTATAGATCAGAAGAATTATGCGAAGCTATTGGTTCTAAAAAAACATCACAACACGCAAAAGGACAAGCAGTAGATTTTGAATTAGCTGGTGTTTCTAATTTACAAGTAGCATTATGGATTTCTAATAATTGCGACTTTGATCAACTTATTTTAGAATATTGGAAAGAAGAAGAAAAAGACCCTAATAGTGGTTGGATACATTGTTCATTTTCAGAGGGAAGTAATAGAAAACAAATCTTAACTTTTGACGGAAAATCATATA
>Ga0181416_1000477_pt1 | contig 10271 bp, 10 predicted proteins | sample 39SPOviralmetaG_FD_130141 | JGI IMG/M metagenome (GOLD analysis project Ga0181416, IMG submission 130141) | Marine viral communities from the oligotrophic San Pedro Time Series (SPOT) site, San Pedro Channel, CA, USA - 39 SPOT_SRF_2013-01-16 | ecosystem: Environmental > Aquatic > Marine > Strait... | reverse complement strand
ATTTACATAGTAATATAGACAATTTATTATCATAAACAATATTTAATTAACTTATATTTTGTACAAAATTGATTTTTTTGTGCTATTAAAATATAACATAAAATAATAAATTATAATAATACAATAATTTATTATTTATAATATGGTGGTCGCCGAAACACTAATTATATTGTTTGTTATTTCAGTAGTTGCATATGATATATACAAAAAAACATTGGAGACAGATTAGGATTTACTTTTAAATATAACATTTATTATTTTGTAAATCCAATAGATATTTAATGCCATAAACGGGTAGATTGTAAGATAAACATATATTTTACTGGTTACATTATTAGGTATAATCATAACTTGATAAAATTCTGGATTCAATCCAATATAATAAAGAAAATCATAACAACGGTATTTAAAAAATGTAGTAAAAAACAATGCATTATTTATATGTAAAGAGTATGTGATACATTTATTATTTGAAATTTTCTTTAATTCTCTTATAAAATAACCGGTGCATAAAAATATACTACTGATTTCTACTTTTAAAAAAGTAATATTATATTCATAAATATCTTCCATTGGAATAGAATATATTGTCGGGTAAAGTATAAAAGGTAAACATATAGTATGATGCAAAAATGCATCTATTTTATTAAATGGTATGAAAAAATAGTCACAAAATAAGTAAATAAACATAACATAATACATATTTGTTAAATCGGTTACATAATAACAATTGTAAGTAGCATATAATGATAATATAAATAAATTAACATTTAAAGTTTTTTCTATTTGTTTGTATTGAATTGGATTTTTTAGAAATAAATTTATTAGCATAATACCTATCACTATAATTATATTTTATTATATTTTTATATTCTTATCATAAATATATTTACATATTTGAAGATTTAAAATATTATTTTCAAACATCTGTTACATGATTCAAGAGAACCTTCCACCCAACTTTGGTTTAAACTATAATTCTCACCACATATGTATAAGTTTGTATCAGGATTTGTTAAATAATTTGCTATTTGTTCACTATCAAATCCTTTTTTCCAAAATCCTACACCACAATCCCAATTAAATACCCAAACCTTTTCTGGTACATTTATTTCTTTATTGAATGTTAATTTTACGTTTTTTAATATTGCATCTTTTACTTCCTTTTCTGTTCTCATACTACTCCAATATTTTGTATATTTATCATCTGTATATGATATCATTATTAGGCCATTTTCCGGATCTATTGGTATTATAAATCTTAATGGATTATTTGTAACTACTTTCGATGTTAAATTATTAAACCATATATCTTCTTTTTTAAATAATGCATATACACGACATAATGATTTACAGTCTATTGATTTTTCTAATATAGAATATATTGGTTTTAATATTGGTAATTTTAATAATGCATCCTTTGGTAAACATAATGCTATCTTTTTACTTTTTATTTCGTTATTATTCACATTCACAAAATACAATTCATTTTGATTATCATAATTTATTGATTTTACATCACTCTTATTTTTTAAAATACCATTGTTTTCTTTTATTACTTTTACTAATTTATCTATCATTTTATGAAAATAACCACTATAATATTTTAGATCTGGTCTAATACCTTTTAAAAATAAATTGTATGCATCATACATATTCATTCTTTTTAATTGACCACTATATCCAGATGCTATAAGCATATATTTCAATTCATCTTCATTTAAGATCATTTTTGCATATTCCTGAAAAGAAACTTTTTTTAAATCTATAGAATCATCGTTCTTTGCTTTATTTAATATTTTTGTTATATAATCAAAACCAGATTGGTTATTAAATTTCTTAGAAAATTCATTTTTACTGTCTACAAATTGAATATAAGCATCATGTCCTTTATCTTTTCTAAAATCAAGCAATTTTAATTCTTTTAATAATTTTATTACTTCTGTATGATTTAAATTAAATCTAGCTCCACCTTTTGGAAATGAATATTTATGTTCATTTATAACTTCTTCACATTGAAGTAAACGGCCACCAAATGTTTCATTTTTTTCTAATAATAATATTTTTTTACCACTATTTAATAATTTATAATATAAAAATAATCCTGATATACCACCACCGACTATTATTAAATCGTACATTTATATATAAATTCCTATATATAAATTTATATATTTTAATAGTAATTATACTACTCGTCAACTGGATATTTTTTCCTATATTCTTTCATTCCTCCGCTATATTCATTTATATTAACAAAACCTTTTTTCATTAATGCTTCAATTGTTAATTCTGCTGCATTGCATTTATCATGAGCACAGTATACTATTATTGGTACTTCATATATTTTTATTTTTCTAGTTTTAATATAATTATTTAACTCTGGATAATGAACGTTTATTACCTGTTCAAACCATTTCTCTAATTCATTTGTTGACATTTTTAACACATCTTTATTAAATAAATTAAATGATTTAGGTATATGATCTTTTCCATAATATTCTCCTGGTAATGCATTTATCATTACAGTTAAATTATTATTCTTTTCTTTTAAAAAATTTTCTAAATTATATTTACAAATAACAACCTTTGTATATATTTGATTTCCCCATTTTCCATTATCCTCTAATACAAAATGCATATGACGGAAAAATGTAATATTTGTTGAATCGCTTATTTGTTTTGCTTTATACAATTGAGGACATGCTATATTTAGTTTTACTGTTCCTTTATCATTTATTTTTGCTACACCACTATTTTCAAATTTATTATATGCTCTTTTTGCATCAGTTATAATTGGACTTTTATCTGTCTTTTCATCTGCAGCCCAGTATAATATTTTTTTATTACATAATTTTTTACCCAAATCTAATTTAATTTCCACATTACTAAAAATATTTTTTTTTAATTTCATATTGTGATTATTTATAAATTCACGAACAAAATCTTTTTTTTCTAACCAATCTGGTTTTAATGAATCTTTTGATTTTACTATTTTTTCTACATCAAAAACTAAACAACTTGCACACACACCTTTTTTCATTGTATATATATATAATATACAATGTTTAAAGAAAATTTCAAAATAGAATGGAAAGAAAATTTTAATGAAACTTTGAAAGTTTATCAACATTTATTATATTATTTAGGCAGGGTACTTGCTGTATTTATTTTTGGACCATTTTTATTATATAAAGGAACAAAATATAATGATATTTATTTAACATTATTTGGTATATTATTAATGTTATGGGATGGTTCTAAGCTTATTATTCAAGCTTATTATGATGATTATTCATATTAATTGCTGTTTCAGGTGATATACTTTTTGTTTTATAATAACTTTTTATATAAAAATCAATAAAAAGAGCTATTTGAATTATATTTGCTAATCCACATAGCAACATTATATTCCAATTGAACTCACTTTCTACTTTATAGTATAGTTTAAACGCAGTGAATAAAAATATTAATTGAGATATTTGTAGTATTGTTATATATTTTTTTATGATTTTTATGAAATTTACTTTTAATATTGATAGACTATAATATGTATACATAACAGAATGAACAAATGCATTTAATAATGTTGGTATCCAGAAACAGTCCAATTTATACGTATATGCTAAGTGCCATGATATAACTGCACCAGAATGATGATACAATTGTAGAAATATGGGCTTATTTCCTTTTAGATAAATCAAAAAAGTATCGATATATTCCACATATTTGGACATATAAAAATAAAATAAAATATCATCAAATTGTGAAAAAGAAAAATAATAACCATTTTCTATTACTATACCTTTCTCAATAATAAACGAACCTAATGCTACAAAAATATAAAAACTAAAACATGATAACATAATATTATGTATTAATGATACATCATTCAATGTTTCCCTATTTATAATTATATTCTGTGGAAAATTAAAATATAATATTGTTGATATAACTGGTATAATATGATGTACCATGATGTGCTGCTACTAATATGTATGCAAATATTCTTTTATATACATATATTAAATTGTTACTCTTACCGTATTATAGGAATTGGATTTTGGTTGTATTTACATTATCAGTGTGAGAATATTTGATTATATGCAGATTTCATGATAATTTACACCAGAATAAATATCATTGAATATAACGTTGTTAGCTGTTGTATTACATACAGTATTGTTGGTTATATTGTTTATGTCATAACAAATATGTATACAAAGAATACAAGCTATTCTTTGAAGAATACAATGACATATAGCAATATAATAATATTTATGTTTTGGAATTTTATATTCAATTGAGTATAATAATGAACCCAATCCAATCATGTAATAATATTTGGTTGAAAGAGAATAGTAATATATTAAATATAAATGATAATAAATACCAATTACTGTGCAATTTATGTCTATATAACGTCGTATACTATTTTTTCTAGGGTCTCTCCAATAATTTATAGACGTTAAACAGGTGACAAATGTAATAATAGAACTATCGTATACACCATAATATATTGCAAAAATAAATGGAACTAATTGATAAAAACTATGCATTAATATCAAAATACTAGCATCTTGGTGTAAAACTAAATCGTTGTTACCCGTTTTTTTTTTTAATTCTATTGGTGGGTTTTCTTCCATTATTTCCTCTTCCATTATTTCCTCTTCCATTATTTCCTCTTCGGTTATTTCATTTACTTCTTGGTGTAAAAAAAAATCATTGTTACCCATTTTATATTTTAATTCTATTGGTGGTTTTTCTTCCATTATTTCCTCTTCGGTTATTTTATTTACTTTTTTAACTTCAACATTTTCTCTTGAACCTACGATGATACTTTTACATGGGTATACTCTATTCAAATGTCTTTCTAACGCATGTTTATCTCTTGCTTTGTATCCGCAGTCTTTACAAATCGCTTCAGGCATTTTATAAATATATAAAATTATATATTTATATGTATTTTTTATTTATATATGGTTATATTTAAGTTGATTTATTTTGTTTAGCTGGATTAATGCGTGTTAAATATATATAAGTATATAAAATATCTAATACAAATCCACATATAGAAAAAACTAATAGTACATATTCTATTGTAGATTTATTTTTTATATTGTAAAAATAAATGGTTAATAATGCAAAGAAGGGTATAGCTAAAATATCACCATAATGACTCAAATTTTCGTAGTTCATTCTTTATAAAATAATAATATATTTAAATATTTAATGAAATTCTAAATAATAATTATTTTTATAGGCGTATTTCAGGATAATTTACACCAGAAGAGATGTCATTGTATATAATATTGTTAGGTGTTGTATCGCATATTTTTTGTTGAGCATTATTTAAATTCCATACACAATAATATATATATAATCCTGCAATATAATGACAAAATGGATGATATAATTCATAAATATCTTTATTGTTTTGACTATTACAGTATTCTAGAGATTTATGAAGTCCATATAATATTATAAATCCTGGTAGAATATAAAATATACTAACATTTCTCAAATACATATATATATTTAAACATAGTATAGCAAATTTATTATATTCTGTTTCTGCAGTGCACAATACACATTCATTATAATAGTGATATAAATAAGAAGCAACTATTGCAACTATCATAATCATAGACATTAGTTTACTATAAAGCACCGCATACTCAGTCTCTGGTCTATCTATACATATCCACCAAATACATGGTAAAATCATACAAATATGTGAAAACATCATATTAGAGAAATGACTGCGACATGTTATCTTATTTGCATTAGAATTATTCATATGATTTTTTATTTGGATTAACCAATCATTGTACATTGTTTCACCTTCTTTATTATCTTTATCTTCACTTTCATCTTCACTTTCATCTTCACTTTTTCTATAATCTGGTTTAATTATATTGATACTATCTTTTCCTTCTTTATCTTCCCAATAACAATTATTGCATCTAATATAGTTATCTGTACTTCCATCTCTAATTCTATTTAATTTTATATTACATTCATCACATTTATTATTTTCCTCTTTTTCTTCGTCTGCTTCCACTGTATAAAACGCTGGTCCAGGATAAATATGAGAAGTCCATGTCCATGATTCTCCTACTAATTGGGTTTTACGATCTTCCCAACATTTTACACAAGAAAATAATTCTTGTTTCCTTCCTCTTTTAAATACATAATAGTTTTCAAAACTTTTATCTCTACAACAAATATCACAAGTACCTATTTTTTTATCATCTTCATCTACTTCATCTTCACTTTCTTCATTATTTTCATCTACTATTTCATCTTTATTTTCGTTTAAATACACTGTTTCATATTCTCCATTTTCTAATTTATATGCTTTTCCTGATTCTATTTTTTTATACTGAACACCTCCTGTATATTTACTTTCGTTTAGGGTTACAAGACTTATTTTATTATAGTGTTTTAATGCTTCCTCTTCATCTTCAAATTCTCTTTCGTCAGCATAACATAAACCTGTATCAAAACCACCGTACATAGTTGTTACTACGTGATATTCTACTAAATTTTTATTTTCATTACCATCATTTTCATTTTCATTTTCATTTTCATTTTCATTTTTATTTTCTTCCTCATCTTCCTCTTCATCTTCTTCCTCTTCATCCTCATCACACGCAGATTCACATAAATATTGCCCACTTCCTTTCATTTGAACTATATTATTTTCTTTTCCGCATAGATCACAACTGGCTTCTTGATTATTTGGTTCTTCTTGGACAAATAATATATCACCAAATCCATCGTCATCAAAATATCCGTCACATAGACAGCATTTCTTCCATTGACCTTCCTGATAAGTACTTTCAGTATCTTCTTCGTCATCCCAATCAGGTGGATACCTTTCACAGTCCGTGTTTTCACATAATTTATACTGCTTTTCTTCTATAGTAGAAGTATTTTCAATAGGGGGTTCTGTGTTATTATCACTCATTTTCCTTATCTAATATAATAGATTGTCTTTAATAGTATTTATCTAATGGTTATATGATTGTAATAATAATAATATAACTGTTGATAAGATTTACTTTATAATATTAGTTATTATTTTGGATATATTTTTTTTATGTAAATATTATAAATACTAGATGTTATTTAAATACCTGGTTACAGATTTTATAAATGAACATAAGTGGAAATTTATTTCATATTTAATATTAGTATTTGGATTTTTTCCAATAGAAGCTATATTGATACCAAAAATTTATGGTAAGTTATTTGAAACAATAAAGAGTATATCTTCATTTAGTGATATATATAAATGGAAACATAATTTTAAAAGTATGAATTTCCCGGGTAGTATGGTAACATTAATTATATTATGGTTACTTGTATTATTAGCATATAGTGGAAAAAATTATTTAGAGGCCTTATTAATACCAGCATATTTTTCATTTTCCAGAGATGTTATTTTTAAACAAACAATAAAAACCTATGAAAGTAATTATGAAGATATTAAAACAGGAGAATATCTAGCTAGAGTATTAGAATTAACACGTAACTTTAAAGATTTATTTCAACATATATTGAGTAGATTTTTACCAGAATTTATAGTATCATTTTTAATTATTGGCTATATGTTTTACCACAATAAGAATATAGGATTAATATTGCTAACTGGAGCAATAATATGTTTGATAATTCAATATTTTGGTGGAAAACATTTAATTGATTTGGTAAATGATAGAGAATCTTTTTTTAATACAACATTAAGTGAAAATATACGTGATTGCTTGGATAACCTAATGAATATATTTCTCAATAATGAAATAAAAGATGAATTAAATAAAAATGACGATATTGAACAAACTGCAAAAAGTAAATTGGAATGGATAATGTTTATGCAAAATATTGTTGTATTTAGTACTCAGCTTATCACAATACTTACATTTGCATTTGCTATAGGTTATGTATATTATTTGATTTCAAAAAAAGAATTAAAGGTTACAACCGGTATTGTATTGGTTATTATTTTAGGTCAATTCATAAATAATTTCTTATACGTAAATAGCGGATTTATACATAATATTATTTATAAAATTGGTGTAATTACTGCATCAAATGATTATTTAGAAAATATCTTTAAACCAATTGGCGAACGTACTGTAACTACTGGAATTACAAATGGACATATTGAATTCAAAAATGTTAAATTTAGATATGATAAAAATAAAACAGATTTTTTATTTAATGATTTGAATTTAGAGTTTAAACCTGGAAAAACATATGCATTAGTTGGACAGTCTGGTGGGGGTAAAACTACTACAATGAAAATGTTGGTTGGGTTGTATGCACCAGAAGAAGGATCTATTTTAATAGACGGAACTGATATTCAAACTCTGGACTTAGAGTATTTGCGAAATAATGTAAATTATATAAATCAGCGCACTAATCTGTTTAACGAAACTATTATGTACAATATGTTATATGGAAATGAAGATTATACTGAAGAAGATGTAATCAAACTTCTAACCAAATATGATTTATTAAAAATGTTTGATTTACCAGAGGGTTTAAACGCTAGTGCAGGTGTTCAGGGTGGAAATATGTCCGGTGGTATGCAAAGAATAACGGTATTAGTAAGAGGTATTTTAAAGAAAAATAAAATAGTAGTAATTGATGAACCAACAACTGGACTTGACCTAGCTACATCAAAAAAAGCTGCTGAAATGATTTTTAAAGAAACAGCTGGAAAAACATTAATATTAATAACCCATAGTGAATTAATGCGATCAGGAGTATCCTCGGTGTACGACATAAGTGAGTTGAAGTAGTTAGATATCATTAAGGTCAATGTCGTTGGCGTTGTGGTTGTCGTTATAGTTTTTATTGTTAAGTGGTATATCTAGATTATGAGTGTCGTTGTTGTTGTCGTAGTCGTAGTCGTTGTCGTTGTGATCACAAAAATCAAATTCAGCGTTGTTTTTATTGTCAAAATTAAAATTGTGTCTATTAAGCAAAGGTTTAATAAAATCAGTAGGTATAGAGGGAATATCTAAAATATTTTGAAATTCATTATGGTCATATACATTAATAACATCGCAGTTTTTATAAGGATTTTCCCAATCTCTAAGACCAATTAATAAACATGTCCCATCAGTAATGAGATTAGAACGCTTATGCCTTCCTGAAAATTTTTTACGAATATGCGCAACTAATATTTGTGTCTCATTATCGATTAATACACATACACGACACATTCCATTGCCTAACATCTTTTCTACATAGGCAACTTGTTCTAACTCGTTTTCAGGTACACGCAATTGACCTCGATTCCCTCCCCCCTGATGCTTTCGTGCTAAACCCTTAGTTTTTGTTCCGCCTGTTGTGTTTTTTACCATCTTTTCTGTATAAGTTGTAGTGTTATACTATTCCATTTATATTTTCAATTTTTTATAACAAAAAAATATAGTTACAATAGAAAAACATACCCCATTATGCCTTCGTTTTTATTTTATATTTTTTATTTTTTTTATTATATTTTATATTTTTTACTTGGCACTGATTATTTGTTCGTTTTCTTTATCCCATGTTCCCACCACTGTATGATTGTCTACATCATACAATGTGTTATTATCATCTATTAAATATTCCTTTCCTTTGTGTTCGAACATCTGCACATCCAATTCTTCCTCTTCTTCCATGTTTTCTGTTTCTGTATCGGGAACTGCTTCATCGCTATTTGCCAATGTTACTAAACTCGTTACCAAATCCTTTTCCTCTTTCTTTTCTTTCTTTTCCTTCTTTGGCTTTGTTGTCTTTCCGGCTTGCTTCTCCGCCTTTGCTGCTGCCTTTGCCGCTTCCTTCTCGGCCTTTGCTGCTGCCTTTGCCGCTTCCTTCTCGGCCTTTACTGCTGCCTTTGCCGCTTCCTTCTCGGCCTTTACTGCGGCTTTCTTTTTATCCGCTACATGCGTCTTCATTTCCTTACCGATTGACTTGTTTTCTAAAAAGGATGTTACAAATTCTTCCTGAGTCTTTACATCTCCAAATACATGCGCTTCGTTGAAAAACAACTCTTCGTCGAGTAGCTCTTCTCCATGCTTTTCTAATGATGCATTATTCAATGCGCGGATCAAATAATAGGAATATTGAATGAATTTATTGTATTTTGCTGGCAATGTTGCTGGACGTGCCTTCTTTTCCTTTACTTCCTCCTCTACTTCCTCCTTTACTTCCTCCTTCTTTGCCTTCTTCACGGCCTTCTCCTTCTTCTCCTTTACCACCTTCTCCTT
>Ga0181416_1000476_pt1 | contig 10274 bp, 8 predicted proteins | sample 39SPOviralmetaG_FD_130141 | JGI IMG/M metagenome (GOLD analysis project Ga0181416, IMG submission 130141) | Marine viral communities from the oligotrophic San Pedro Time Series (SPOT) site, San Pedro Channel, CA, USA - 39 SPOT_SRF_2013-01-16 | ecosystem: Environmental > Aquatic > Marine > Strait... | reverse complement strand
CAGATGCAGAAGCACAAACTCGTGAAGCTATTACAGGTGTACCAGCTACAGATGGACAAGCTGCAGAAATAATAGGTACAGTAGGTTATGAAGCTGCTAAACGTAGAACAGTAACAGGAACAGCCGCTAAAGGTGCTGCTGCTTCTATGATTGCAGAAGTTGGTGAATTACCACCAGAAATAACAGCAGCTATTGTAGAAGACCCTGCAACAATGACAGCTCAAATAGATGAGAATCCTGTAGAAGTTAATGCTGCTATTGCTGCACTACCTACAGAAGCTTTAGTATCTTCACAAATGGAAAGCTTACTAGGTGGTATGGAAGACGGTGAAGTTCCTATGTGGGCTAGACCTGCTGTAGATGCTATTAATGCTAATATGGCTTCTAGAGGTTTAAGTGTTTCTACAGTAGGTAGAGATTCATTATTCAATGCTATTATTCAAAGTGCTTTACCAATGGCACAAAGTAATGCACAAGCTTTACAAACTAGAGCAGCTCAAAACTTAGGTAACTTGCAACAAGCAAACTTACAACAAGCTACTCAACAACAACAATTAAGATTACAAAACTTAGCAAATCGTCAAGACGCTGCAAGTCAAACTGCACAGATGTCTCAACAGATGAAAACTTTGCAAAGTCAATTTAATCAACAAGCAGTTATGACTACTGCACAGCAACAGCAACAAACAAGAACACAGAATTTACAAAATAGACAACAGGCTGCTGTTTTAAATACACAGAATCAACAAGCTACAAATGCTCAAAACTTAGGTAATGAGCAACAGATGGAACTAGCTAATTTAGAAATTGCTAATCAAACAGAACGTGAAAACATGACTGCTGAGAATCAAGAAAGATTAGCAGAGATGCAAGTAGCTGCAGATTTCTTATCTAAGAATGCTGGGTTTAAACAACAGATGGAACTTGCAAATCTTAGCAATGACCAACAGATGAGACTTGCAAATTTATCAGCTCTTAATCAAGCTAGTTCAGAAAATCTTAGTGCTGCTCAACAAACAGAACTTGCAAATCTTAATAAGACTATGCAAACTAATATGTTACAAGCTAACATTGCTAAAGACATGGGACTTGCACAACTTAATGTTGACCAACAAACTGCTATTTATAATGCTACAACAAATGCTAATATGGACATGGCAAACTTTAATGCCGACCAACAAAGAGTGTTAGCTAATAGTAAGTTTATGCAGACAGTAGCTATTACAAATATGAATGCTGAACAACAATCTATTATGCAAAATGCTACAGCTATGGCATCTTTAGATTTAGCAACTGTTGACCAAAGAACTAAGTTAGCAGTTACTAATGCTCAAAGTTTTTTACAAATGGACATGGCTAATCTTTCTAACGAGCAACAAGCAAGTATGATGAGAAGTCAACAAGAACAACAAAGATTATTATCTAATCAGTCTGCTACTAATGCTGCAAAACAATTTAATAGTGCTAGTGAAAATCAAACTAATCAGTTTATGGCTAGTCTTGAATCACAAATGAATCAGTTTAATACTTCTCAATTAAATGCTGCTACTCAGTTTAATACTCAGTCTCAAAATGCTGCAAATGCTAGAGACGCTAATAGAACTGCAGATGTTAATAAAGCTAATGCTTCTATATTAAATCAAGTTAATCAATTTAATGCACAGTTAGATTTTAATAGACAACAGTGGAACTCTGCTAACGAACAAGCAGTTTTAAATTCTAATGTTAATTGGAGAAGACAATCAAACATGGCAGACACTGCAGCACAGAACGCTGTTAATCAGCAGAACGCACAGAACGCTTTTGGTTTAACTTCAGCAGCTCAATCATTCTTATGGCAAGAGTTAAGAGACCAAGCAGATTATGATTTTAGATTTGCTGAAAACTCTGCTAATAGAAAATTACAAGCTATGATAGCTGCAGCAAGTTCAGAAGGAGATGCTGCTAAGAACTGGTCAAGTAATTTTAGTAGTGCATCCGGAACAATAGACAGAATATTTGGAACATCTTAGGAGATAATGTAAATGGGAATTTTTAGTAAAATATGGAAAGGCATCAAAAAAGTAGGTAAAAAAATTGCCAAAGGTGTTAAAAAAACATTTAAAAAAATAGGTTCAGCTATAGGTAAATTAGGAGTAGTAGGTCAAATAGGAATGATGTTTCTCATGCCTTATGCTATGGGGGCATTGTCCAGTTTTGCCGGTTCGGCACTGGGAACAGTTGGACAATGGTCTGCAAACTTACTAAGTAAATCTGGAATAGGTGCTAAAGCTTTAGGACATACTTTAAACATGGTACACAAGGCAGGTACTTTTGCTGGTAAAGTTTACACAACTATTTCTGATACTATTGGTAATGCAGTTGATAGAGTTGGTAACTTTTCAAAAGGTAAAGGTTTTACTTTAAGTGAAGGAAGAACTTCTATATTTGCAAAAGGTAACGAAAGGTCTTTATTATCTACAGAAGGATATAAACTTCCTGATGCTGCAACAGTTACTAAACCTACTATAGCACCTACAGCTCCAGAAGTTAAATTAGATTTTGATACTGTAGCTCCTACAACAGACTCTACAGGTATGTTAGATTTAGAAGGTTTAGCTAATGATGTTAAAGTACAAACACAACTATCTCAAACAATGCCAGATGTTTTAGGAACTGCAAAAGTAGAGCCTAAAGGACTTTTAGACTTTGATGTTTCTAAAATTGAAATGCCTAAAATAGACATAGCTGGAAAAGCTGTAGAAACAGTAACTCCAGATTTAACATTAGGTGAAAAATTAACAGAGTTTGCAAGTGGTAAGGTTCAAGAAGGAATAGAAACAATCAAAGCATACGACCCTGCTAAAGCTTTAACTCAAGGTGTTGATAAAATTATTTATAATAAAGCTTTAGAAGCTGGTGGTGTAGATACAACTGCTGATTACATTGATGAAAGAACTGTTATTAATGTTCCAGAAATGTATGACGTTGCTTCTACTAATCCGGGTGTCTTTAAAGAAGTAGATTTTTCTTTAAGTAAAATGGGTAATGCTTGGATGGGCAGTAATTATACTAACTCTAATTATATAAATAATTTATTAGGAGAAGGAACTTCTGCATATGATTCTTATATGAATCAATTTGCACAATCTCAATCTTTTCAATTAGGAACATAAAATGATACAAGAAGAATATAATCCAGAAGCTGTAGAAGCTTTTGCTAAAGCTGGAAAACCTATACCGGGTCAATCATTAACATCTAATCCAGATGAGCCTAGACCGTTTGAAAGTCCTCCAGAGTTTACAAATTTTAAAGAAGCTCTAGATTATACTGTAGGTGAATTACTAGAAGAAGAAGCCTATATGTCTATTGTAGGTGCTATAGGAGACGGTGTACCTATTGTTGATTTAGTTATGCAAATTACTTATGTAGGTTTTAGAGAAGGTAAATGGAATCCTGATTTAATGATGATGTTAGTTGAACCATTAATATATACTTTAATGGCATTAGCAGAGAAAGCAGATATTGAATATAGAATAGATGATGAAGATGATGAAGACGATGAAGCTCCTGAATCTATACTTGAAGAAAAAGCTAAGAATATTGCAGACTTAGCAAGAGCTAAATTAGAAAAAGCAGGAAGCATACCTTCAGGTGCTATACCTACAGAAATTGCACAACAGATAGAAGTTGCTGAAGTTCCAGAAGGTTTATTATCTAAACCTGAACAAGCAGGAGAAGTTATGGAAGAACCTATGACTCAAGAGCCACAAGAAAGTTTATTAAATAGAGGACAGTAAAAATGGCAAGATATGATTATGAAAGCGATATAACATTTGCACAACAACAGTTTGATAAGGCTCAAGAAAGAGGAGAAAAAAGAGGTAAGCGTATGGCTCGTGAAGCTCTTAAAACTCAATTTGTTGGAGGTCTTATAGGTGCAGGTATTAAAGGTGTTAAATCTTTACTTGACCAAAAAGCTGATGCTTTACACTTTTCACAAGCTCCACAAAGAGCTAGATATGAGCAGATGTTAAATCAACGAACAAGCATACAAAATACTCTTAAGCCTTACATAGCTCAAGGTGGTAATAAAGAAGATTATCTTACTAATTACTACTATGATATATATAAAACAGAAGCAGCTAAAGCAAAACCTAATGTAGAAGAAGGTAGTTATGATGCTTGGTTAAGAGAAGAAGCTGGTAAAAAAGCTAAATCAATGATTCCTGTATTTGATAAAATGCAACAAGAATCTTTAGATGTACCTACTTTTGAAGAGTTTCAAGCTCAGTATACTAAATATTCTAATCAAGTAACTCCTAGAAGTCTAGGTGGAGCAGCAGTTAAATATGTTAAAAATTTATTTAATAAAGAAACTGATGAAACATTAGCTTATAAAAATGAAAAAGCTAAAGATGTTTTATATGGTACTTCTTTATTTAAAGAGTCTAAAGAATTAAAAAAAGCTATACAAGAGTGGAACGCAGCAGGTAATGGAGTTGTAGACATTGTAAAAGCTTTAAATGAAAAAGCTAAAAAAGGTGAGCTAAACTATAAAATTAAAAAATCTGAATTTAATAAAGTAAAAGTACCTGTAAAAGGAGGTACTCAAGAAGTAACTCAATTTGTAGCTCAGTTCGAAAAAGAAGACGGAAGTGTTGGTTTTTTAGTTGAACCAATTTCTACTGGTAATTTTACACCTGAAAAAAAAGTAACTTATACACAAAATGATTTAAATATGGGATGGTCAGATACTGAAACAGTTCTTAAAGATTTTGGAGATAAAAACTTAATTAAAATAAAAGACAATTTAAAAAAAGAAAATATACATTTAAGTTTTGCTAATTCAGTATTAGTTACTTCTAAATTTTTACAAGATGAATATGGTTTTAATAAATCTGAAGCTAATCAAAGAGCAGCATTATTTTTAACTGAACAAGCTAGACAGATGGAAGGTCAAACTTCTTTACTAAAAGAATCAATGACTGATTATGATTTATTATTTCAAGATATTTTTATGAAAGATAAAAAAATTGAAGATTTAAATTATAATGAAATTAATCAAATTTTTAACAGTTTGCCTAGTGTTGTAAATAGAAATGAAGAATCTTTAAATGGAGAAAATTACGAAATATTAGTAAAAAAAATTAACACTAATAATAAATTATCTCTAGATGAAAAAATTGAACAAACTCAAAATTTAAATAAAATATTTTCTCAAAGTCTAGATGTTCCTATAGATAATAATATTAAAGTTTTGTTAGTTGAAAAAGAAAGATTAGAAAAAAAAGAAGAAGAAAAAAAAGAACAAGAAAGATATTACACAGCTCCTGATGGAACTATGTTTAAAGACGGTAAAATTATTTATAGAACACCTTTTGGTAGAACTTAAAAATACATGGCTTTATATAATTACACAGGAACTGTTACTTACGGAGATTTAGCAAAAAAAAGCTATACTTTAGATGACCTTGAAAAAGATGATGAGTTTCAAAAAACTTCAGAAAGGTTTTTAGAATCTGTAGGTGAAAAGTCTGATGATGTGTTTGAGTATCTAAGAGATTCTGATTTTAATTTATATTCAGGAATGAATAGAGCCATGCAAAGTGGTAAATTTACTGACCAACAAAAACAAGACTATGCTTATCTTCGTTCTAAGTTTGATAACGCAGATATGGGAAGTTTTAAACAATATGCTGAACTTATTAAAGATGCAACATTAGACATTGTTACAGACCCTACAGCTATAACAGCAGCCTTACTTACTCCTGTAACAGGTGGAACTTCATTAGCTGCAAGACAAGGTATAACTACAGCAGCTTTACAAGGCTCTAAAGCTATTGCAAAAAATAAACTACAAGATGTTGGTAAAAAACAAATACGAAAAGCTACAGCTATTACAGGTGCTGAAGTAGGAGCTTGGACAGGACTTGACAATCACTTTAGACAAAACACAGAAATAAACGTAGGTTTACGTAAATTGTATTCTACACCAGAACTTGTAGGCTCTGCAGCTCTTGGAACTATTACAGGTGGAGTGTTTGGAAACTTAGCACAACGACATCGTTTGTATAACGAAGATTTAAATAGATTGTTTACTAACGATGAGTATAGAAAAGATGCAGGTAGTGAGTTATTGTTTAAAGCTAGAAAAGCTAAAGATACTTTACTAGCTAATACAGTAGGTAATCCAACTAGAATACTTAGAACAACTTCAGAATTTTCTCCTAAAGCTAAAGAACTAGGTGAAAAATTTAGTGAAGAATTTTCTAAACAAATAGGTAAAAGAACTACTAGAAGACTAGGCTTTAGTTTTTCTGAAGACCTTAATAATACTAGAGGTAACTTTTTATTAGAATTTGATGCAGCAGTTAAACCTATTAGAAAGACTGGACAAGTTACCAAAGATAATGAATTATCAGTTATTAGAATACTTAGGGGAGCTTCTGATGATGGAGCTAGTGATGAAGTAAAAGAAACAGTTTTAAATCTTAGAAAGTTTTATGATAATATTTTAAAAGAAGCTGAAGATGCTGGACTAGAAGCACCTAGAATTGAAAATTATTTTCCTCGTTCTTGGAATAGACAAGCTATTGAAGAAGATGTTCCCGGATTTAAAAAATTATTGTTATCAGAAAAAGTAGAAGGGATTACTGCTAAAAATGTAGATGATGTTATAGAACAAATGTTAGATAAACAGAATGAACTTTTTTCTTCACATTCTATATTACTTACTCAAGCTAGGACATTTAGAAATTTAAAAGATAATAACTTTGAAAAGTACTTAACAAATGATTTAGTTCCAGTAACTACTAATTATTATATGAATGCTGCTAAAACTATAGAGCATAAAAAATCTTTTTTACTTCCCGGTAAGAGTAATAAATCTAATGAAAATCAGTTTATAGAAAGATACATTACTCCTATGAATAGTCAGTTAAGAAAAGTTAGGGGTAAAGGACTTACAGCCAAAGACAAAAAAAGAATAATTAACCTTTACAAATCTGTAACTGGACAAGTAGATTATTTTGATAGTGGTTTAATACAAGGTTTTTACGACACTACAAAACTTGCAAATGCTATGGCTTATCTACCACTTGCAACTTTGTCTTCTGTTACAGAGGCTATGATACCTTTAGCTAAAGCTCCTTTAAATGCAAACATTAAAGGTATGCAATCTGCTGTAACAAGAGGACATAAAATATTTACTACAGAAATAGGTAGTATTTTAAAAGAAAAACATAATATGAAACCTGATGAAATAGTTCAGGAAATGAATAGGGTGTTTATAGCTGTAGATGAAGCTATGGGAGATGTTACTAATAGGATATCTGGTGAAGGTTTACAGAATGAATTTCTTAAAAAACAAGCAAGAAGATTTTATAGGTTTAACTTACTTGTGCCTTGGACAAAAACTGTACAACTTGCATCTTTTTCTACAGGTAAAGATTTAATAAGAGATAACTTAACAAAGCTTAATAAGTTTAAAACTGGTGGAGAAGATATATTAAGTGAAATAGCTCCAATGAAAATTCAAAAGTTAAGAAGTGAGTTATTTGATTTAGGTATAGATGTAGAAGATGGTATTAGATGGTTAGATGCAGGAGCTAAACAAAGTGATGCTTTTTATAATGAGCAGTTAGTTAGAGGAGCTGGTAGATTTACTAACTCTATTATATTACCAACAGCTAGAGAGTCTGCAAGAGTACCTACTTATATGACTAATCCTAAGATAGATATTTTTACACAGTTCTTAAGATACCCTACAGTGTTTGGTAATACAATCTTAAAAAACTTTGCAAGAGATACAATTAATAATCCAGCAACTAACGCACCTAAAGTAGCTGCTTTTGTTGCAATGTCTACTAATGTTGCTAAAGCTACTAACTACTGGAGAACATCAGAAGAGAATAGAGAACGTATGGACAGTGGTGAAGATGCTTGGAGAGATACTTTAAAAGCTTATCAACGTGTAGGTTTATTAGGTCCTATAGAATATGGAGTTAGGTTTACAGAAGCTTTAGCATACGGTCAAAATCCTGCAATAGCAACTGCTAATTTAGGTGGACCAGTTCTTAATGATATTGTAGGTATGACTTTGTATAATAGAGGATTACTTGAAACAGGTGCTAGGAAGTTACCTTTAATAGGGACTAAAAACATCTTTGATAGAACTGTCGGAGATATTATGGAAGAATATACAGGCTTTAGAGACCCTTATACTCCTATACAAAAAGCCGCTAAAGAGAAAGATAAAAAAAGACGTGAAAGTTTTAAAGATTTTGCATCTGTATTAAATACTAGAGAAGAAGAATCTAAAAACTTTAAAAGTTCTTTTTCTCCTGTATTTAGAAGCGAGTTTAATAAAGGTGGTAGAGTTGGTTATGCTGAAGGTTTAGGAGTTTCTAAAAATGTTAGTGATGTTAAAAACGAACCTGAAAATAGAATAGACCCTTTTACAGGACAACCTTATGCAGTACAGTCTCAATCTTTACAACCTTCGTTAGTTAGAGAAAATGAACAAGACCAGATGGTTAGGTTAGGTTTTAACGAAGGTGGTGTTGTAACTCCTGAAGAAAATAGATTAGGTATTTACAGTTATTTAGAAAATAAACAATTAAGACCAGAGGCTATAGTTGGAATTATGGCTAATATAGATAAAGAAACTGGAGTTGAAAGTGATAACTGGAGAGGTTCTTATAGCCATAAACAACAAGAAGTTGGTAATAGTAAGTTAGGTCAAGGGCTATTTCAATTTACTACTAAATTACATAAAGAAGGATACGGAAACTTTTTAAAAGATAACAAGTTAGATGATTCTAATGAAGCTAATTTAGAATATTTTTTAGATACCGTAATAAATCCTCAAAGTAAAATGAGGGAACAAATAGGTGGTCGTAATTTAGATGAATTAAGAGATGTTTTTGAGAAAGGAAATATTCAAGAAATTACAGAAGCTATTAATAATAAATGGTTAAAGCCTAAAAGTTATGGAACAAGAGAGGAAAATCCAGAAGCTCATTTAAAAAACTTAAAAGATAGAAACTTTAGGGCTAATAGAATAGTTGAAGAATTAAATTTATTTAAAGACTAATGATACTTTACACAGAGATACAACTTGAAACAGCTTATAACATTTACAGGCTACACCAGATAAGTCAAGGTATAAACTTTATGGACTTAGAAAGTTTTAGAAAACTATACGAAGAGTTAGTAACAGAGATAGTATAATGGGATTTCCGTTTGAAATAATAACTATGCTTGGCTCTACTGTACTTGGTGGAGTTATGAGTGTATGGGCAGAAAGTCGTAAGGCTAAACAAGACAATCAAAAGTTACTTATAACACGTGGCGAGTTTGAAATGAAAGCTCGTAAAGCTGCAAGAGATGTTAAAGATAAAGGTTTCCAGTGGACAAGAAGAATTATAGCTCTATCATCTGTGTTTGCTATTGTTATACTTCCTAAACTTGTAGCTGTTTATTATCCTAGTGTAGATGTTACTGTAGGTTATACAAACTTCCAACCGGGATTCTGGTTCTTTAAAGAAGGTAGAGATGTCTTTGAATGGATAACTTTTCAAGGCTTGGTAATAACACAATTAGATACAAACTTAGTATCAGCTATCATAGGTATGTATTTTGGTGGTAGTTTAGTTAAGAAGTAATATGCAAGACTGGGTAAACGCTATAGAGACCATTGGTATTCCGGCAGCAGGTGCAGCAGGTTTAGGTTATTTAGTATGGGTACTCTTTAAATCTTTGATAGCGGACATACATAAGAAGTTAGATACCCAACATGGTATGATAGTTGCATTGATAGATAGAATAAGACAGATGGATAACGACATGATTAGAATAGATGCTATGTGTCGTGCAGCAATGGGTTTAAAACCTGATATAGATAGGATAGCTAGAGCAGATGGACAGAAAGACCAACGAAAAGATTGATAAAAAAATATTACAAGTAGTTAATCTTTCTCCAAATGAATCTTGGATAGAAAAAATGCCAGATGTACACCCCATGAAACAAATTACTGTAGCTTCTGTTGTACAAGTATTAGTATTTGGATTTATGTTATTTATGTTTTGGATAAACAGTAAGATATTATGAAATTAAAACCGACATTTAAAAGTGAAAAAGCTTCAAGGAACTGCAAGTGGTGTATGTTCTTTTGGTCTATGTTAATTATGTTCTGGTCTGTAGGAAGTATTGCAGACGAGATAGTATTTAAGTTTAAGAGTCCTAGCTTTAACGGTGTGAACACTAGCTCACATTATCTTACATTTATCT
>Ga0181416_1000470_pt1 | contig 10316 bp, 17 predicted proteins | sample 39SPOviralmetaG_FD_130141 | JGI IMG/M metagenome (GOLD analysis project Ga0181416, IMG submission 130141) | Marine viral communities from the oligotrophic San Pedro Time Series (SPOT) site, San Pedro Channel, CA, USA - 39 SPOT_SRF_2013-01-16 | ecosystem: Environmental > Aquatic > Marine > Strait... | reverse complement strand
AATAATGGAACAAAACATGCATTTGAGGACATTGAGAAACTTAGCGGTACCGTTGACGATCTTGATGATGGCCTCCAGTTGCAGTCTACTATCAACTAAACAGATAGAAGTAACTGCCAAACCGATGGAGCGAACATTTGTTCAACCCGTTATGCCCCGAGAAATAAATCTTGGTGTACCACAATGGATTGTGGTAACTCCAGATAATTGGGAAGAGCAGCTATCAAGAATTGAAAAGCAAGAAGGAGAAATCTTATTTCTTGCTATGACAGTACCAGACTATGAAGTTATGTCTGTCAACATGAAAGAATTAAAAAGGTATATAACCGAACTGAAAGATGTAGTGGTCTACTATAAAGAAGTCACTGCACCTCAGACTGATGCACAAAAACAGAATTAAAATCTGTAATACTTGTGATCAGTATACAAAATTTAAGGTGTGTAAAGCATGTAAATGTTTTATGCCACTTAAAGCAAGGCTAACTAGGGCATCCTGCCCGAAAGGCAAATGGGAGAAGTAAATGAATTGGTTAAAAGAAAGAGTTTCTGAGAGAACATCTTGGGACGGAGCAGTAATTATCGTCGTGTGTGGTTTAGTACTATTCACAGGCGGATTAGCTAAATTATTAGCAATAGGAGGTCTATGCTACGGCATATGGACTTGTTACGAGGCTGAATAATGCCTTATCACACTAAGCCAAAAAAAGGTAAAGGTAAAAAGAAAAAACCTGGCAAAAAGAAAAGAGGTATGAAACACCATGGCTGCTAAACGCAGACCAGCACGAAGAAAAGCTTCAGCTAAGAAACGTAATATACCTACTAATAAAAAGTTATACGCTAGAGTAAAATCTGCTACAAAACGAAAGTTTGCAGTGTACCCTAGCGCATACGCTAATGCTTATCTTGTAAGAATGTATAAGAAGGCAGGAGGGAAATATCGTCGTGGTTAAAAAAAGAACAAGTATGAAAAAACTTACTAAAAAACAACAAACTACTTTACGAAAACATTCTAGTCACCATACTAAGAAACATATGTCGTTTATGAGAGCTCAAATGAGAAAAGGTAAAAGTTTTACTGCATCTCATAAAGCTGCTATGCGTAAGGTAGGTAGATAATGGCTAAGGGTGGATTAAGTACATGGTTCAAACAGAACTGGGTAGACATATCTAGACCTAAAAGAAAGGGTGGATTCGAAAAATGTGGCAGACCAAAAGCAGGAAAGAAGAAATATCCGAAATGCGTACCAGCTGCAAAAGCAAGTCGAATGACAAAAAAGCAGATCAGATCGGCAGTTAGTCGAAAACGATCTAAGAAACAAGGAGTAGGTGGAAAACCTACTAATGTTAGAACATTTAGGAGAACTACACGTGGCCGTAAGAAGAGCTAGAAGTAAAAAGTCCTCAAAGTTAAAAAGAGTGGGCGTATCAGGATATAATAAACCAAAGCGTACGCCCAAGCACCGAACAAAATCTCATGTTGTTGTAGCAAAAGTTGGTACAAAAACAAAGGTTATACGATTTGGACAACAAGGAGTGTCAGGAGCAGGAAAATCTCCAAAAACAATGGCACAGAAAAAAAGAAGAGCCTCATTCAAAGCTCGTCACGCCAAAAATATAGCTAAAGGCAAAATGTCAGCAGCATATTGGGCAAATAAGGTAAAATGGTAAATAAATTTAAACAAAAAGCTAAACAACTTTGGAACATGATCAACGGTACAGATAAAAACCTAGATGGTAAAGTCGATATTGACGATGCATGGATTACAGCAAGGCAAAAAAGCAAGAAACGTTCAAAGAACGTTAAGGAGAGATAGAGATGTCTATGAGATTAATGGCAGCAGAAGTTGCCTGTGGCACTAATGTTGGAGCAGCTTCGACTTTTGAAAACGCAGTATATGTAAGACTAGTTAATTCTGGAGCAACAGCAAGGTTAGTAACTGTAGCAAATGCAGCAGATGTAACACTGGCTTCAATTACAGTCGCACCTGGGGAAGTAACATTCCTAACTAAAGATCAAGACCATCAAATATTTGCAGCGCACGCTGAAGTATTAGGTGTACCAATAATATGGAGTTAAACTTGGATAATAAAGAGTGGTTAGAAGATATTGCTGCTTACAGCACTTCTACACTTGCTTTACTTAATAGAAAAGCAGAAAAATCCAAACAGATTTCCGATGGAGATCAGGTCATGAGTGAAATATGTATAGGATACTTGTATCTTTTACACACACTAAACACACAAGGGATATTGGAAACAAAATCAATAGGTAACGCATTAAATCGAACTGTGCACTAATGTTAGATGTTAGTAGAACAGATATCGTAAGTAATTCGTTTATGGACTTTCCTACTTCGGAAAGATTTATTAAGTTACCTATAGATTCTTACCTTGACTTATTAGGAATTACTCCTAACAGTTCACAGACAGCGCTGATTAATGCTGTCAACAACCCAAAATACAGATTCGTATGTGCCGCTATTTCTAGACGGCAAGGGAAAACATATATAGCAAACGTTATCGGGCAACTTGTTTCACTTGTGCCAGGTTCAAACATTCTTATTATGTCACCCAACTACTCTTTGTCTCAAATATCATTTGACTTACAAAGAGGACTAATAAAACATTTTGATTTAGAAGTTACAAAAGATAATGCAAAAGATAAAGTAATAGAACTCTCCAATGGTTCTACTATTCGTATGGGTTCAGTTAATCAAGTTGATTCTTCAGTAGGAAGATCATATGATTTAATAATTTTTGACGAAGCAGCACTAGCTGATGGCAAAGACGCATTTAACGTCGCCCTTCGTCCTACACTAGATAAAATAAATAGTAAAGCAGTATTCATATCTACTCCCAGGGGTAGAAATAACTGGTTCGCAGACTTTTATCATAGGGGTTTTAGTGAAGAGTTCTCCGATTGGGCTTCCATTCGCGCAACTTATCATGAAAATCCACGCTTCAGTGATGATGATATCAAAGAAGCAAAGAAAGCTATGTCCTCAGCAGAGTTTGCCCAAGAATATATGGCAGACTTCAACACATATGAAGGACAAGTATGGAATTTTAATTTTGAAGAGTGTGTTGCAGACTTAAGTCAGCTAGATACTAGTGATATGGATGTGTTCGCGGGATTGGATGTTGGGTATAAAGATCCAACAGCATTGTGCGTCATAGCCTATGATTGGGATCAGCAAAAATTTTATCTTATAGATGAGTACATGGACGCAGAAAGAACTACAGAACAACATGCCATAGAAATTCGCCGAATGATAGACAAATATAGTATTGATTACATTTATATCGATTCCGCAGCACAACAAACAAGGTTTGATTTTGCTCAGAATTATGATATTTCTACGATTAATGCTAAAAAATCTGTTCTAGACGGAATCGGGCATGCGGCCGGTATCATAGATAACGATAGATTGATAATAGATCAAAGATGTTCACAAGCATTGTCATGTGTAGATCAATACCAATGGGATCCAAATCCCAACTTACTGAAAGAAAAGCCAAAACATAATATGGCAAGTCATATGTCAGACGCCCTTAGATATGCGCTGTACACATTTCAAGAATCTTCAGGGAGTTTTTAGTTTTGACCTGCCAAAAAATAAATGTTGACATGAAGGTGAATTTTTGGTATAATTTTATATAAATAGGAATTTATGGATTTAAAACGAGATTTAGTCAAGTACGTTAGAGATAAAGCGAAATCTAAATATAAGAAAGACACCCAGTGCTTTATCTGTGGTGAAACAGAACATTTAGACTTTCACCACTTCTACGGAATGACTGAGCTTCTTGATACTTGGTTGAAAAGTAAGAAAATTACGATAACCTCAGCTGACGAGATCATGAAAATTCGTGAAAACTTTATTGAAGAATTTACTAACGAGATTTACAATGAAGCTGCTACACTATGCAAAGCCCACCATCAACGGCTACACAGTATTTATGGTAAGAGACCTAAACTGGTGACAGCACTTAAACAAAAAAGATGGGTGGAAAAACAGAGAGAAAAACATGGCATGGTATGACAGAATATTAGGTAGAGACCCCGAGGATCAGGAAAAACTGAATCCTGCACAGTCGTTTATCGGTATGGACGAGGGTATGACGATTGACACCCGAGAAATCAAAGACAATTACAGAACAGCATACGAAGAACTAGAAGTAGTTAATCGCGCTGTAAATATGATAGTAGATGATTCAGCAGACATTAAATATGATGTTGGAATGAAAGTAAATGGTATTATGCCAGTTGTAGAAAATATTCGAAGAACTCGCGTAGACTTATTACTTAATAAAGAACCGAATCCGTTTCAAGACGTTAATACATTTAAGAGAAATCTTATAATTGATTTACTAATAGACGGTAACATCTTCGTATATTTTGATGGAAGGCATTTATATCATCTTCCAGCACAGAATGTAACTATTCATTCTGATACTAGTACTTACATTGAGAAATTTACATATGATGGTCATGTTGACTATTCTACGAAAGAAATAATACATATTAAAGAAAACTCATTTAAATCAATATATCGTGGAACTCCAAGGTTAAAACCAGCGTATCGCACAATGTATTTACTAGACAACATGAGGAAGTTTCAAGATAACTTCTTTAAGAATGGAGCAGTTCCAGGATTAGTACTTAAGAGCCCTAACACTCTTTCCGACAGAATAAAGGAAAGAATGCTGCAAAGCTGGTCTACTAGGTACAATCCCAAAAACGGCGGTAAACGCCCTCTTATTTTAGATGGTGGACTTGAAGTTGATGCTTTAACAAAAGTCAACTTTAAAGAACTGGATTTCCAGACATCAATATCGGCGAATGAGAAAATAATTTTAGAAGCTATGGGTGTTCCACCTATACTTTTAGACGGTGGGAATAATGCTAATATTAGACCTAACCACAGACTTTACTATTTGGAGACAGTTCTTCCAATAGTAAGAAAGATGTCATATGCTTTTGAAAGATACTTTGGCTTTGAGCTGACTGAGAATGTTACAGACATTCCAGCTTTACAACCAGAGTTAAGAGATCAAGCTGCATACTATGCAACCTTGGTCAACACAGGTATTATGACTCCAAACGAGGCTAGAGACCAATTAGGACGTGAACCTTTAGAAGGACACGACGAACTAAGAGTCCCAGCTAACATAGCGGGTTCAGCAGCGAACCCCACAGAAGGTGGACAACCACCACAAGAAGAGGAACAGGATAATGGCGAACAAGAAAGCAATACTTGAAACATTAGCAGATTTTTTTGCTAAACAAGGTAAAGTTTTAACACCAAGTGAGTATAAATCTATGGGCAACGAAGACGTCCCAATGAGATTTATGGTTGCGAAAAGACCTTTCGGGTCTTGGTCACGCATGACTCAGATGTTAAAAGTGAACTTTCCAGACCAATGGGCCAAAGCTAACTCAGAACCAGCTCCTACGGTTAAACCGAAGAAAGCAGTTGAGAAACCAGCAAAGGCAGCTCCCAAAAAAGCTAAGGAATAGGTAAGTACATATGGAGAAAATTTTTCATTGGACAAATACTTTTAAAACTCTTGGAGAGGACGAAGACGGTAGCGTTGATATTAAAGGATTAGCGTCTACTAATGCAGTCGACCGAGCAGGAGATGTTATTAACCATGATGCATGGATTCAAAAGAATGGATTAGATAATTATAAAACTAATCCAATCGTTCTATTTAATCATGATTATAATAAACCTATTGGTCGCGCAACTTCACTAGAAGTTACAGAAAATGGTTTGGAATTTGGAGCGAAAATCTCTAAATCTTCAGGCGAAATTAAAGATCTTATTAAAGATGGTGTTCTTGGGGCCTTTTCCGTCGGTTTCAGAGTCAAGGATGCGGACTATAACAAAGAAACGGATGGATACACAATAAAAGATGCCGAACTCTTCGAAGTATCAGTTGTAAGTGTACCTTGTAACCAGGGAGCAATGTTCTCGGTTTCAAAGTCATTTGACAGCATGGATGAATACAACGAGTGGAAAACGCACTTTAATAATAACGAGGCTCAGAATACTTCTGCGCCACAAGCCGAGGGTAAAACCTCAAAACAGGAGACGAATATGTCAAATGACACTAAAACTCCCGAAGCTAACATCGACTTGAAAGCTTTCGCAGAAGAAGTAGCAAAATCAACTGCTGCTAAAATTGCAATGCAACAAGCCGAAACCAAAGCTAAGGAACTTGCAGACGCAGAAGAGAAAGCAGAACAACAAGCCGTTGAACTTGCTGAAAAAGAAGCTAAACAAGAAGAAGTCAAAACTATAGTCGAAGTCGGAATGTCAGGAGCTGAACAGCTCATGAAAGACGTTGAAGAACGTGTTTCAGAAAAGCATGATGACCTAGAAAAAGTTGTTAATGAACTTCAATCTGAACTCAAAGATAAAAAATCTGAGATCGAAGCAATTCGTGAATCAAAAAGAGTCTTTGGTGACAGACAGTCTAGCGACTGGAAAAAAGCATTCGAAGCAGATATTGATGACGCTTACGTAATGGGACTCGCAACAGGTAAAGGTTGGGATACTAAACTTGCACACTCTACAATGGAAAAAGTAAACGCACACTCAGGTGTTGGTGTTTCTTCCGCTGATTTTGAGCAAACAGTTTCAACTAATATCGAAAGAGATATTCAATTAGAACTAGTACTAGCTCCGTTATTTAGAGAAATCCAAATGACTTCAGCTACTCAAATCATTCCAATTCTACCAGATGCTGGGTATGCTGAATTTACAGCTAACCAAACAGCTACCGGGTCTTCCCCACATGGTAACTTGGAAGAAAGAGGCGATACTTATGACTCAACAATGTCAGGTATTGACTTAACTGAAAGAACTCTTTCAACCAAAAAACTCATCTCACAATCCTACTTAGGTAATGAGACAGAAGAAGATGCAATCTTGCCAATTCTACCATTGATTCGTGAATCAATCGTTAGAGCACACGCAAGAGGTATTGAAAACGCACTACTCTTGGGTAACCATGCAGACGGCGTTTACGGTACAAGTGGAGCAGCTTTTGAAGGACTAATCACTATGGCTGGTTCTAATAAAACTCAATCCGCAACTGCATTTGCTTCAGAATCTTTAACAGCTCTTGATTTATTAAAAGCTAGAAAGAACATGGGTAAATATGGTATGAATCCAGCTGATGTAGTATACATCATTAACACAACAGAATACTTCAACTTATTACAAGATGCAGAATTCCAAGATGTTAATCTAGTTGGTTCAGATGCCGTCAAACTACGTGGCGAAATCGGTTCAGTATATGGCTCTAAAGTCATCGTCTGTGACGAATTCAAAACACCAGCAACTGGAAAGTTCTATGGTGCAGCAGTTTATGCAAAGAATTATGTAATGCCTAGATTAAGAGGTGTAACAATCGAATCTGACTACGAAGTAGCTAATCAGAGACGAGTACTTGTTGCTTCTCAAAGACTTGGATTCACCGATATGATCGATGCTTCCACTTCAACTTGGGCACTTCAGTACAAAGCTAGTTAATAGCTAATGCGAATATTTGGAGGGGGTGTAACTCCCTCCAATGTTTTTAAGAAAAAATTATGGCAGATTTAGTAACATTACAACAATACAAAGACTTTAACGGTTTAGAAAGCGTTAAAAATGATGCTCGTATCAATCACATTATTGATCAAGTAAGTCAATTAGTAAAAAGTTATTGTAGTAGTACTATAATCGACTACGCAAGTAGTGCCAAGACTGAATACTTTACAATTAAAGATGATTTAGTCGATACAATTATTTTGGATGAATCTCCAATTATAAGTGTAACTTCGGTACAAGAACGAACAGGACAAGCAGATGCATATGTCACCCTAATCACAGAAAATTCTGATAGTAGCGGTAAATATGAATATGTAGTCAATGACGATTCTGATAGTATTACTCGTACGAGTGATTCAAGTACTAAGTACTGGCCAAAAGGTCACAAGAGTGTTAAGGTAGTATACACAGCAGGTTATACTAGCACTCCAGAAGATTTAAAACTAGCAGTATTTGATTTGATCAAGTACTACTTAAAAGACGAAAGAAAAGAAAGAATGTCGATTGCAGGAGCAACTGTTGAAAACGCAGTATCTTCTAGCCTTAGTGGTAATATAGGTTTTCCAGATCATATCAAAAGAATACTTGATATGTATAAAATCTATAGTTAATGTCTGTAAAAAATCTTAAAACTCAATTTAGTGCAAATTTAAGAGCAGCACAAAAAGATTGGTCAGCTAACTTTATGCCAAACGACGAAACACTTGTTGAGTTTACATTAGGCGGTTCAAATGCTTATAACGATTTTATAATTGGAACACAAAAAGTAATTAAAGTATTAATTCAAGATAATCTATTTGATAGTGCTTCTGATTTTAATACTGTAGCAGAATGGCAAAAAGCTAGTTTAACAGTACTTAATAGATATGGGACAAAGAAAAAAATTGGAAATACTCTTTTAAAAGGAGTTAGAGAAACTAAGTCACTTCCTATTCAAACAGGTGTGTATATGAATGCCCCAGTAGCTAGTATTAAATCAAATGATGGTTTAGCTATAGTACTTTATGGTATGGGAAAAAGCAAAGGTAACTCACAAATTGACGGAATATATGATTCTTTTACTAGAGATGTTTGGAAACAGTGGGTTAAAAACAATAAGGTAAAGTTAAGACAATTTTATGGGAGTGCTTTAGATAACCCGGATAGGCAGTTTGACAGACCTGCAAGTTCTGGAACAGCTACAAGACAGACAACTATTATAAAAACTTTTAGAAGTTCAGCAAAAAGAGAACATAGTTTAGATACTACTACAGCTTCACAAGCAACAAGAGATTTGTTTATTGATGCTTTAAATGAGTCTAGTCCTTCCATAACTTATAATGGAATAGCAATTAGACAATTTGATATTATAAAACATATTATAGAAAATACAAAGATAGATTGGAATTTACAACCTACTAAAGACGGAATAGGTAAATATCAGACAAAAAATGTTGTAAAATTAAGTCTAGGAAAAAATCCTACTAATTTAGCAAGTGATTTAGGTAGTATAATGCGACATGCACAAGATTATATAACACAGCATGTTAAGGATAGTACACAAAAAGTTCTATCTGATGTACAACTTAAAGCTAGTACATCTTTAAATGATCAAGTAGGTGGTGATGTTATAACAGACATAGTAAGACCCTTAACAAAAGCAGGGTTACCAGACATGAGATATAAAGTTAATGTAGCCGAATTTAGCACAAAGAAAAGAAATGAAAAAATATTAAAACCAAAAGGTATTAGTAAAGCTACACTATCAACTATGGCTGTAGCAACAAAAGGGAGACTACCAAGGCCCATTCCAAAGGAAAAGAAAAAAGAAGGAGATGCAGGTAATCTATTAAAAATAGAAGCAATGATAAATAAAAAACTCCCTGCACAAGTTAGAAGAAATATGGGAAGACCAGCATTAATAAATCAGACTGGAAGATTCTCAAATAGTGTAGAAGTTCAAAATTTAAGAGCTACAAAAGCAGGAATAAGTGGAGAGTATACTTACATGTTATCTCCTTATGAAACTTTTGAAAACACAGGTAGTATAAGATGGCCTTCTGGGTATAATCCAAAGCCTCTTATAGCAAAAAGTATAAGAGAATTAGCAATGGGTTTAACATCCCAAAAATTAGTTAGCCTTAGGAGAAATTAAATGGCATCACAGTACAGAACAGCAAGAAAAAAGATAAGTGATGCACTAGTAGAAAAAATTAAAGAGATTGACGGAAATCATCCCTTCAATTCAAATATATTTAATAACGCACATTCAGGAATGGTGTTTTTAGATCAAATCCAAGAGTACCCAAAAGTTTGTGTAGTCGCAGGAGATGAAACTAGAGAGTATCAACCTGGTGAGTTTAAATGGAGGTTTCTTGATTTAGATATAAGAGTTTATGTTGACGACCAAGAAGATCCTCAAGAGGTCTTAGCACTTTTAATGGAAGACATTGAAAGGGTAATAGACGAAAATGATGTTTTGATTTACGACGATACTGTAAGTCCAAACTTAACAACGACTTCCTTAACGTTGTTATCAGTCACTACTGACGAAGGAGTTTTAACTCCTCTTGGAATTGGTGAGATAGCGTTAACGTGTAGGTATTAATAGAAATTACAAACGCTGATAAAAATCTAGCGACGTACTTTCAAAGACGATAAAATAGGAGAAAGCAAATGGCTTTAAATCTATCAAGAAATTCTAAAGTATTTGTAAGCTCAGTAAATGGAGTT
>Ga0181416_1000468_pt1 | contig 10329 bp, 10 predicted proteins | sample 39SPOviralmetaG_FD_130141 | JGI IMG/M metagenome (GOLD analysis project Ga0181416, IMG submission 130141) | Marine viral communities from the oligotrophic San Pedro Time Series (SPOT) site, San Pedro Channel, CA, USA - 39 SPOT_SRF_2013-01-16 | ecosystem: Environmental > Aquatic > Marine > Strait... | reverse complement strand
GCTTTAATCAACATCGGCACTTTAGCTATCCAACAAATTCAACGTTTATCACGTTAAGAAACTTGATCTTAATAGATTACAGGGAAAAATTGAAAAATATTTGATTTTTCCTTGTTATACTTACACTTTAAATAAAAAATAAAAGTTCACCTAACAATAACATGTTATTTATTATTAGGTAAATAATTTTTAAATTAATCAACTACGTTTCTTCTTACGCTTTTTCATTCCAACGTTCTAATACAACAGTATTTGAACCATCTTCATTTTGCTGATATTTAATCGGTTGGAAACCTAATTTTTGACTTTCACCTACAATCACTTCACCTGCATATTGTTGAGCTACTTTATCAATAAAGCTTTCAACAGGACATGACTGTTCCCAAAAACTCATATCAGCAACTAATTCATACTCTTGACCATTCCATGTAAATTCAATGTCATAGCCATTAGATTGATTAATAATTAAATTAGATCCTATTGATTGACCTACTGAATCTTGCTTTTTATGATTAATTTCTAGTTTATTTAATGCTTTTTCCAAATATGCAAGATTTTGGAAACTTGTTTTCATTGTTGTAAAATGCGACATAGGTATTACAAAAAATCAAAGTTAATAGTTTTTCTACTATTCATTATAGTAACCTTATAAATTTTTTAACGTCTATTTTTTGTTTTAAAATTATTGAATAACAGTTTAAATTATTTATTAAGGCTCTTCATTCAAAAAAGAGCCTTAATAAATAATTTAAACTGTTATTCAATAATTTGAGCCTTACGTAGTAAACTGGCAACAGTAGCACTTGGTTGTACACCAATTTTTAACCAATACTGAATTTTTTCAACTTTAAAGTTTGATTCTTTAGTTGAAGGATTGTAATAACCCACAGAATCAACAGGTCTACCATCGCGTCGAGTTGAGTGTTCTATAACAACTAGTCGATATACGGGTTGTTTTTTTCGACCAGTTCGTGTTAATCGTAATTTTAACATAGATATTTATAAATTTAAGTTATTAATTTTATATCTGAATAAAATTCAGGTAATAAGAAATCAAAATAGAACTTAATTAACGTCTTGAGTAATACTCAATAACTAGTAATTCATCAAGTTCTAATAATAAGTCATTTCGATCGCAGTAATTTGTAACAGTAGCTTCTAATTTTGTACTATCAAATTTAATGTGATTAGGTCGATCAGCAAAACGAATAGTTTTAAGATTTGTTTCAATTAAATTCTTTGATGTTGCTTTTGCACGAATACCAATTACATCATTAATTCGGCATTGGAAGCTTGCAATACTAACAGTTTTTCCATTTACGGTAATATGTCCATGGTTAACTAATTGACGCGCACCAGCCATAGTTGAAGCAAAACCAAGATTAAAACAAATACTGTCCAAACGCATTTCTAGTAATTGTAATAAGATTAAACCTGTTACACCATTACGTCGACGTGCTTCTTTAATATAACGGAATAACTGACTTTCGGTTAAACCATAGTTAAATTTTAACTTTTGTTTTTCTTCTAATCGTACACCATATTCTGTTGTTTTTTTCTTACCTCCCGAACCTTTCCCATGTTGCCCAGGACGATCTTTTTTCTTTGATTGTTTTTGTGTTAATCCAGGTAAAGTTCCTAAACGTCTTGTAATTCTTAATTTAGGTCCACGGTATCGTGACATAAAATTTAATATTTTGTTGAACTAATTTTTCTTAATATTCCTTGAAATTAATGAACATTTGGGCGAGTGACCGGACTTGAACCGGCGAATGGCGGGACCACAACCCACTGCCTTAACCACTTGGCCACACCCGCCATATTATTTACAAATATACTTTATCACGTTATATTGATGTTCGTCTAGAGTTTTTTAAAATTTTACCTAACTATAATTATGTCTAACCAAATTACTTTTTTTTTTAATGGCAATGAATACTATACTAGAAAATCAATAACGTTAGAAGATTTACTAAATTACTTCGATTATAATTCCTTAATTTTTGTTGTAGAGTATAACCAATTTATTTGCAATAAAAAAAAATGGAATGAAATTAGAATTCAACATAATGATACAATTGAAATTATTACAATTGTTGGAGGCGGATAATTCTATAAAGATTTTATAGAATTATCTTAATTAAATCCGAACATCAATATTGTACTCCGTTTCTAATACTGTTTGTAAATGTTTTAAAATTTTTTCAATCTCTTTAGTAACTAAAGTTTTTTGAGCCGATTGGAATGTTAATTGAATACATAAACTCGTTTGAGTTTCTGGAATTGAATCACCCCTATATTCATCTAATAACTCAATTTTACTTAAGAACTCACTTCCATTTTTTAACAATGTTTTTTCAATTTCATTGAAAGAAATTGTTCGATCAACCACAAATGATAAATCTTTAGTAATCTTTGGATAAGTTGAGTATGATTGGTATAATGCTAATTTTCTATCTTGGAATTCTGTTTTTATAATATCTAAATTGAATTCAAATAAAAATATATCGGCTGGAATGTTGTAGTTTTTTGCTATAATTGGGTGAATTTGTCCAAAAATACCTAAACACTCATTATTTGATAATAACAATTCAGCTGTTCGATAAGGATGTAATAGTGTTTGGTATTTATCTAGAGTGGATGGTTTCCAGGAAACTCTAAAGTTTAATTTGTTAAATAATTCTGAAATTCGGCCTTTTCCTTCAAACCAAGATAAGGGTTCCCCAACCTGATCCCAATTTTGTTTCTTTTTCATTCCACCAAATACACCTGCAACAACTTCTTTTTCATTATAAATCGTTTTTAAGTCACCTTCAAAAATATGCCCGTATTCAAACCCTTCTAAGATGTTATTACCCTGTTTTACATTATCACTTACAATTTTAATTAAATTTGGTAATAAACTTGTTCGTAATGTTGAACAATCAGTAATTAATGGATTAATTAAGGGGATTGTGTTTGAAGTTTTCTCATTTACTAATGAATATTGAACTAATTCATTTAATCCTTCATTAATAAAACAATTTGTTAATTTTTTTCGAATCTGATAACTAAAATCCTCTTTCCCGATGCTAGAAACATTTGGTAAGTTTGTAATAAAATTATTAAACCCATGTAATCGACCAATTTCTTCAATTAAGTCAATCTCACGTTCCAGATCATCGATCCGAGCTTTTGGTATTGTGACAGACCAAATTTGCTTTTCTTCATTAAATACAAAATCAAAATCCAAGCGTTGTAAATATTCTGTTATTTGACTCGGCAATATATTTACAGAATTACCTGTTACAGGCTCTCGAACAGGTCCTAAAATTTCAATAACATTATCATACTTTAATGATAACTTAAGATTATTTATTTGCTCTACTTCAGAAGTAGTATGAATTTTACAAATTAATTGTGGATTTGTAATTTTCAACAATGAAATTAATCGAATTAATGCTTCAATAAAAAAACTATTATTTAATCCTTTTTCATATCTTGCTGAACGATCTGTTCTTATTCCTAGCGTTCTTGATTGTTGACGTATTTTTTTTGAGCTAAAAATGGATCCTTCAATCAATAATGATTTTGTGTCGGAAGTATATGCAACTTTTTGATTTGGAAGAATTCCACCAATACTAATTGGATAATTATTTGCTTCAACTACTAAAATATCAGGATTTAAATCATATGTAATATTATTATTTCCTACAAATGTAGTAGAAGTTGTTGCTGTTTTTAAAGTCAAATCAAACTCTGATGTTTGTAATGCTGTTTGGATTTTTTCTAAATCATAAAATTCAAAAGGATAACCCGTTTCTAACAAAATATAATTTTGAAAATCTAGTAAATTATTCAATGGTTCTACTTTTGAACAAACGAGTTTTTCATTCAACCATTTTGGCACAGTAAAATCATTTAAATTTTCAATCGTTATAGCAACAAATGTTGAATATTCTGAAGCCGATTTACCAGTGTTAATTACATTTGTAATTTTTTTTGTGTGTTCAAAATGTTGGTTTATATAATTTGGAGAACATGTTGGTTTATTTAATAGCGCAGTAATTTCTTTTGCAATTCCTTTAATTGAAAGACTGTCTGCCCGATTAGCTGTAGCCGAAATATCTAAAACTGTCCGGTTTTGTTTATTAACATCAATCTTTAATGTTTCTTCTACCTCAAATCCACCAAGAGTAAGTTTCTCTATTAAGTCTTCTAATTGAATACTTTTTACGCTAACTAATTCATTAAGCCAATCTAATGATGTATACATTTTTTAGGTTAGAATAAAATTTTTATAATTAATTTGCTTTAGTAAACACGAGTCCATTTCCTTGTCCGTATCGTTCCATAAATCTCATAAAACGATCCCAAGCTTCAGGACTTTTCATTATGTAAATTGATTCGATTGCTTCAGGTTTTCCATTAACAAATCGGGCATTCACATCGCGAGTTTCTAAAGTACCTTCTTCATCAACTAAGTACATTCCAGTAATTTCGCCTTCTTTTGCAGTACTCTTATCTAAAATATTAGGGTTTTTAAAACGAAAAGTTGCTGTTCCTGTACTTCCATCACGAGAACGTGTTAGACGAACATCGGGCAACACTTTTTCATCCAATCCTTTTATAAACTGAATTTTAGCTTTCATACTTTTAATAATAAAATTAGGTAATAATCCTAGTTTATCTAATATTTAGTATAATGTAAATTCTCTTCTCGAAGCCGATTAATAAATTAGTAAATCTGGGGTGGCAGGATTCGAACCTACGAATGGCGGAGTCAAAGTCCACAGCCTTACCACTTGGCGACACCCCAAAACTATAACACAGTTTAACTTTTGTTTATTGGGCAAGAAGGGATTCGAACCCCTGACACCGTAGTTCGTAGCCACGTGCTCTAGTCCACTGAGCTACAAGCCCAAACTGTGTTATATATTAATATAATACAATTAAGTATTATTTTTAGTAAAGCTTTTACAAAAAAATTAATGAATTCCCTTGCAAACGATATCTAATTTCCTTTAAACTCAGACTTCGAAGATTTTATATAAAACCTTACCAAATAAATAAATTTTACCTATGTCAAAAAAATATTATATCAAGATAATGCCAGACGTGCATTAGAACGTGGTATGGAAATTATGGTTGAAGCCGTGTCAGTAACTTTAGGACCTAAGGGTCGAAATGTTGTTTTAGAAAAGCCTTATGGTTCTCCACAAATTGTAAATGATGGAGTAACAATTGCAAAAGAAATTAAATTGGAAGATCATATTGAAAATACAGGTGTTTCTTTAATTCGACAAGCTGCGGCTAAAACAAATGATGTAGCCGGCGATGGAACAACTACTGCAACAGTTTTAGCATATGCAATGGTTAAAGAAGGTTTAAAAAATGTTGCTGCAGGTGCAAATCCGATTTCAATTAAATTAGGAATGGAAAAAGCTACTCAATATTTAGTTACCCAAATAAATGAATTTGCTCAACCGGTCGAAGACATTCAATCTATTGAACAAGTAGCCTCGATATCAGCCGGAAATGATAAGGTTATTGGTTCATTAATTGCAGACGCATTAGCCAAAGTTGGAAAAGAAGGGGTAATTTCATTAGAAGAAGGGAAAGGAATTACTACAGAATTAGAAATTACTGAAGGAATGAAATTTGAAAAAGGTTTTATTTCTCCTTATTTTATTACTAATACTGATAAAATGGAAGTATCTTATGATAATCCATATATTTTATTAACTGATAAAAAAATTACTTTAGTACAACAAGATTTATTACCAATTCTTGAACAACTTACAAAAACAAAACGTCCCTTATTAATTATTGCTGAAGATGTTGAGAAAGAAGCACTAGCAACATTAATTTTAAACAAATTGAGAGGGATTGTTAATGCTGTAGCGGTTCGCGCGCCTGGTTTTGGTGAGTTAAGAAAATTAATGTTACAAGATATTGCCGTTTTAACAGGTGGTACAGTAATTACACAAGATGCGGGATTAAGTTTAGAAAATATTCAAATAAATTTATTAGGTCAAGCTCGTCGAGTAATTATAACAAAAGATACTACAACAATCGTTGGTGATGGAGAAGAACTTGATGCTGTTAAAACACGTTGTGAGCAACTTCGCAAACAAGTTAATGTTGCTGAAACAGGTTATGAAAAAGAAAAATTACAAGATCGAATTGCTAAGTTATCAGGTGGTATCGCTGTAATTAGGGTTGGTGCCGTTACTGAAACTGAAATGAAAGACAAAAAATTAAGATTAGAAGATGCGATTAATGCCACACGAGCTGCAGTAGAAGAAGGGATTGTTCCAGGTGGAGGTGCTACTTTAACACACTTGTCAGATAATTTATTAACATGGGCTAAAAATAATTTACAAGAAGATGAATTGGTTGGGGCCATGATCATTTCACGAGCTATTGTTGCACCATTACGTCGAATTGCTGAAAATGCTGGTATAAATGGTGCTGTTATTATCGAGCAAGTCCAACAACAAGAATTTGAGATTGGTTATAATGCTGCCGAAAATAAGTTTGGAAATATGTATGAAGAAGGTGTTGTAGATCCAGCCAAAGTAACACGTTCTGCATTACAAAACGCAACATCAATTGCTAGTATGATTTTAACAACTGAGTGTATTATTGTTGATGAGGAAAAAGTTTAAACGAATAAATTATTCGTTTAAATCTTTTATAAATGATTTATAAATCATTTAAATCGCCCATTGAACCTTCTTCTGTTTGAGTAACATCAGCCATGTTTTTCATTGCTAATTTTAATTCTTCTAAAATAGATTTTAAAGATTCAAAATTTTCTGATTCAATATCTTGACGAATGTTCGTAATTAATTGTTTCGTACTCGCTTGTTGTTCATCAGAAATTTTGTCTTTCAATAATTCTAATTCTTTTTCTGCTTCAAAACATAATGTTTCGGCTTGATTCTTAACTTCAATATTTTGTCGTTTTTCTTGATCCGCCGTTGCATATTTTTCCGCATCCGCTAACATACTATCAATTTCATTTTCTTCTAAATTTGATGCACCTTGAATTGTTACAGATTGTTCTACTCCAGTTTCTACTTCTTTAGCTTTAACTGAAAGTAAACCATCAACATCAATGTCAAAAGTAACTTCAATTTGTGGAACACCTCGATCCGCTTTTGGGATACCATCTAAACGGAAATTACCTAGACTTTTATTACCACTAACTAGTTCACGCTCACCTTGTAAAACATGAATTTCTACATTCGTTTGATTCTCGACTGCTGTTGAGAACATTTCCGATTTCTTAACTGGAATAGTCGTATTTCGTGCAATAATTTTTGTCATAACACCACCTAAAGTTTCAACACCTAAAGATAATGGAGTTACGTCTAATAATAAAATATCTTTAATTTCACCAGCAAGAATACCTGCTTGAATTGCTGCTCCAATAGCAACAACTTCATCTGGGTTTACAGATTGGTTTGGTTTTTTACCTGTTAATGATTCCACTAAATTCTGAATTGCAGGAATTCGAGTAGAACCACCCACTAATACTACTTCATTAATTTCTGACTTTTCAAGTCGTGCATCAGCTAATGATTTTTCTACTGGAATTTTACAACGTTGAATTAATTCTTGACATAAAGTTTCAAATTTATCTCTTGTTAAATCTGTTTCAATATGTTTAGGTCCTGTTTTATCTGCAGTAATAAATGGTAAGTGGATTGTTGTTTTTTCAACAGTTGATAATTCCATTTTGGCTTTTTCAGCAGCTTCTGTTAAACGTTGTAAAGCTTGAATATCATCTGTTAAATTGATACTTTCTTTTTCTTTAAAATCAGCAACAAGCCAATCAACTAAAACTTTATCAAAATCATCACCACCTAAGTTTGTATCACCTGCAGTTGATAATACTTCAAAAATACCATCACCAACTTCTAGAATTGATACATCAAAAGTACCACCACCTAAATCAAAAACTAAAATTGTTTCATTTTGTTTTTTGTCTAAACCATATGCTAAGGAAGCAGCAGTTGGTTCATTGATAATTCTTAATACTTCAATACCAGCAATTTTACCTGCATCCATTGTTGCTTGACGTTGTGAGTCATTAAAATAAGCTGGAACGGTAATAACAGCTTGAGTAACATCTTGGCCAAGGTAAGTACTTGCATCGTTAATTAATTTTCGTAATACTTGTGCTGCGATTTCCTCTGGACTAAAGTCTTTATCTAAAGATGAACATTTAATTTTAATATTACCATTTGAATCTTTTGATACTTTATATGGTAATTGTTTAGCACCGTCAGAAATTTCGTTTTCTTTTGAACCGATAAAACGTTTTACTGAGAAGAAAGTGTTCTCAGGATTAATAACAGCCTGGCGTTTTGCTATCTGTCCAACTAGTAATTCTTGTTTTTTTGTATAAGCAACAATTGAAGGAGTTGTTCTTAACCCTTCTGCATTTGGGATTACATTTGGTTGACCACCTTCAATAGCGGCTACTACGGAATTTGTTGTACCTAAATCAATACCAACAACTTTTGACATAAGTTTTTTTTTAATATATTAAATTTGTATATCTTTATTTATAGTAAATAATTACAAAAAAAAGAAAGAGTCAGATCCGTAAAATTTTTAATAAAAGTGTTAAATTATCGTATATAGACAAATTAATTAAAATTTTTTAAATTATTATAAGTAATTTAACAATACGAATTGTTTTATTTATTTTTTAATTAATTTAGCATTAATTATTTTTGTTTTTATAAAAATGTTAATATATATAATATATTTTTTGGAGAAAAATTGTGGCTTTAGGCTTATTAGGTAATAAAATTGGCATGACTCAGATTTTTGATGAATCGGGTAATATTATTCCGGTAACAATTTTAAAAATTGGTCCATGTGTTATTACACAAATTAAAACAGTTTTAACTGATGGTTATAACGCAATTCAAGTCGGCTATGGAGCAGTTCCAAGTAAATATTTGACTCAACCTGAATTAGGTCATTTACAAAAATCAAATATTCAACCTTTAAAATATTTAAAAGAATTTCGTATCGATAACCCTGAAGAATTTACAGTTGGACAAATTTTGAACGTTGAATCGTTTTCTAATGGTCAGCTTATTAATATTACGGGTAAAAGTACTGGTAAAGGATTTTCTGGTCTTCAAAAACGTTATAACTTCACACGAGGTCCAATGACACATGGTTCAAAAAACCATAGATTACCAGGTTCAATTGGTATGGGTACAGATCCCGGTCGTGTTTTACCAGGTAAAAAAATGGCAGGGCAATTAGGAAATAAAATTACACATATTAAAAAATTAAAAATTATTCAAGTTAATAGCGATGAAAATATCTTAGTAGTGAAAGGTTCTGTACCAGGAAAGCCTGGGAACTTACTAAGTATTGCTGCATCAGAATAATTCAATTTTTATTTCAAAAAACGATTATAGATAAAATAACGTATGACTGTTCAAAAATTTATTAAATATAATTCTTTAGATGTAAATGGACAAGTCTTAAATGACGAACATAAATTGGAATTGAATGTCCTTGAAAAATCTGGTAACTATTTAATTCACAAAGATATTTTAAGACACCAAATTTCTCAAAAGCAAGGAACTGTTTCAACTAAAACTCGAAGTGAAGTTCGAGGTGGTGGTCGAAAACCTTGGCAACAAAAAGGTACGGGTCGTGCACGTGCCGGTTCTAACCGTTCACCTTTATGGAAAGGTGGTGGTGTTATCTTTGGTCCAAAACCAAAAAAAACCGTATTAAAATTAAATAAAAAAGAGCGTAAATTAGCATTACAAACTTTATTATATAATAAACGGAATAATATTTCAGTAATTGAAAATTTAGAAAATGCTATTGATTCAGCAAAAACAAAAGTATTTTTTACTGTATGTAAAAAATGTGGAGTTAACTTAGATCAAAAGGTTTTAGTTATTGTTTCTAAAAAAACACCAGCATTAAAATTATCAATCCGAAACATGAAAAATGTGGAATTAATTTCTGCTTCAAACCTAAATACGCTTAGTATTTTAAAAGCTAAACAGATTTTATTAACACCACTAGCAGTAAATGAGATAAAGGAGACTTATTGTGGTTGATTCTTCATATTTTAATCTTAGCAGTAATGATATTATAAAATATCCCATTATTACTGATAAAGCTACAAGACTTTTAGAAAATAATCAATATAGTTTCATTGTAAATCCATCATCTGATAAAATTACAATTAAAGCAGCAATTGAATATTTATTCGATGTAAAAGTGACAAAAGTTAATACTTGTCAACTTCCAAGAAAGAAAAAACGTGTAGGTAAATATCTTGGTTGGAAATCG
>Ga0181416_1000465_pt1 | contig 10344 bp, 10 predicted proteins | sample 39SPOviralmetaG_FD_130141 | JGI IMG/M metagenome (GOLD analysis project Ga0181416, IMG submission 130141) | Marine viral communities from the oligotrophic San Pedro Time Series (SPOT) site, San Pedro Channel, CA, USA - 39 SPOT_SRF_2013-01-16 | ecosystem: Environmental > Aquatic > Marine > Strait... | reverse complement strand
TGTGTTCCTGCTTTAACTATATCATCGAATGTTTTTGAGAGTTGTACGAAAGGATTAGAAACAGCATCAACATCGCTGTACATATCATTTAACTGTCTTTGAGTCTCAATCAATACCGCTTGTGATCTTTCAAATGCAGTCAACTCTTTTGCATTTTTGCCGATTGCTTCACCATATTTCTTAGTAGCTGTTTCTAGGCGTAGAGTAATGCCCAATTCATCAAGTAGTTCAGGTTCTGCTTTTGAAGCACCACGAATTAATCGATCAAAAGAATCTTCAAAGTTACGGCCCAATGCCGCAGAAGCCTTTCTTGCGCCTTCTGCTAAGTCGTTTAGTTGTTTGGGAGAGAATCCTTTGGCAACACCAATGGCTGCAGCTTCAGCTGCTTCTCTGAAACCAAGCATACCTCCGGCTGCTTCTCGCAGACCGCGAGTAACAGTTTGAAGAGCTAAACCAGTATTCTTTCCGTAAGAAATCTGACCTTGTTCCAGAATTTTTACGTCTGCGGCGCGTTTAAAGAAGTTAAACAGGGCAGTTACAGCAAAGACGTTTGCGGCGAGAGTAGCATAGGCAGGTACTAACCCGCCTGTGATACCTTGTGACATTTTAGAGAAAGATTTTGTAGTATTCGACGTCATGTTCGCCGCACCTTTCAGGTTGCGGTCTGTCGTTCTAGCACTTTTGCCAACTTTATCAACACTTGCAGCGGCTTTATCAGCTTGTTGACTAATAGCCTTTAAGCTGCCATCCTCCATGACTTTAAACTTGACTGTTATTGTGTCTGACACTATTTCTTTCTCTTTAGCTTCTCCCTTTCTCGTTTTAGTGACTCAGAGGAAGATTTAATAGCTCTTGATTCTAAATAGGTTAGAATCTCTAAAAATAATTCTACATTTGTTATTCCGTACAACTCGATATAAAGAGGTAAATTTGTAAAGTCTTTACCCATATACCCTATGTCTGGATATATCCTATCCCCTAAACATGAAAAAGTGTTAAGAGCTAGTATTACTATTTCGGGAAAGTCATTAATATCTGGAGGCATTTCCTCTGGATCAGGCTCTTTCCCAAGTTGTTCACACATTTTTAAATAACGCTCTTGCGTCATTTTTGATTCACTATTTTTGAAGTACTTTTCTAACTGGCTTAGGAGATGGTCGTGTTGCTCCTGTACGAAAGTTATCTAAATCAAAGACTACCTCATTGAGCCATGTATCAAATTCAGTTGAAGATGAAACAAGAGTTTCGGCATTTTCTGCGGAGTACTCTAACTCACTTTGTGGATCTTTTTCGCCTATGTCTACCAGTAGTAGAGTTTCGAGATGTTCTAGGCTTAGACCTTTCCAACTTTTAATTACTGATTTTGCAAATTCAGATACAAACTTATCTTCGTCTAGTTCTTCAACAGCTTGACGAGTTTTTCTATCAAACTTTGTGGTAGTGCATTTTTTACGTAAACCGGTAAGTTCTTTTCGGGAAAGGTTTACTACTTCTACTTCAAAACCACTTAATCCCGGAAAGTCGAGCCAAACTGCTTTGGTATCGACCATTAATTGTTTTAAATCCATCGTTATTCCTTATATGTTATTAAATTTAATTTTACTACCAAGATCGGTAGGGTTGTCATTCATTTTCCAATCATATGACTGTGTGAAAACGTCGTCAACATTATTTCTATTTGTAAAAGTACAATTTGTTAAATCAAATTGAAATCCTACTGTTGCGCTTTCTCCTGCCTTAATTACGATTGGAACTCCAGTTTTCCATTGTTGAGTATCAGAGTTAAAATTACTTTGTACATACTGGCCAACGGAGCCTGAAAGAATTCTTTTCTTCAGTGTGAAATTAGAGGGGTACATTGAGGTTGTAGCATTTGTAACACTCAATGCATCATTGACAGTCAGATAAGGTGTCCACTCTATCTCATTTTGTAACTCTACAGAACATTTGTATAAACCTTCTGTAAGAGCAGTAGAGTCGATACTTACCGACAAATAGTCTACACGCTGATGTGTGCGACTAGCAGAACGATTAACTATACCGCTTGTTGGCAGTGTTGCTCCTCGTGTCAGTTTTGATGCTTGACCTTGTATTGATAACCTGAGATTCTCTAATTTCTCAATTATGAATGTCCCATTTGTTATAACACAAGTTTCTAGTTTATAAACATCGTTTGGCAGTTTTATGTACAAATCAAAAGTATTTAATGTATTTGTACCCGACTTATAATCTACTAAAAGATTAAAAACCACATCTAAGTCACTTTCTGTAAGAGCCGGCACTGTAAATTCAAAATTGGCAGGGTTTGCCTTTTTGATATTAGAAGTCTCATGCATCTTATGTTGTTCGTGAATAGTTTTTTGAGCATAAGTACTATCAGTAAAAGTCTGGCTAAAACTTAAATCTTCAGTTACATCTAGCCTATACCTTGAACCTGCAAATACGAGGTAGACTTCTGCTTGTTTTTTGAAATTGTAAGTAGCCATGATTCTCCGGATAATAAAAAGGGGTCCAAAAAAGACCCCTTCTTAACTTTTTCTATCTCCATATTATAGTCTAAGAGACCATAAATGTCAAGAATTATTTTTTGTTATCTTACTCTACTATAGATCTGGACCTTCATAAGTAATAACTAACTCGTTTGTACTAGCAATGTCAGTTCCCAGTGCGTGAAAGTTTACTTCCAAAGAAATTACATCATCAATAGAATGAGTAGGTATTTCTAAGTGACAGCTTGGCATGTCAAATTTCATGTTAGGAACTGCGGTTCCGCCCACTTTAAATTCAAGATCAAAATCATGTGTAATAGTAGCTTTATCTTCTACCAATGCTTTGAACAATGCCATGCTGCTATTAGTAGCATTAGATAAATAGCAGGTAAAGGAACCAGAGACGGAACGAGTACCTGTTACATGACCTAATGGAGTATTTACAAGACCCAAAGTTTCTGGAGTTAGATAAGTCATATTATTAGAAATAGTAATAGTACCTCCGGTCAAAGTTAAGTCTTGAGTAACACCACTTCCATTTGAAGCTACTAACTGAGTTAAACGGTTGCGAATAAAGTTGCTAGTAGCACCAGTTCCCTCATCAACTGCATTAGCTTTGCTAGGTATTGCCGATACTTCTGTGATTTCTGTGCCCATACCAGACCAGTTAAGAGTAGTGATGCCATCAATATCAAAATCAACACCTACTTCATTTACACAACATTTTGCAATTCTATAAATTTCCTGAGACTCCCCTGCAGCACCTAATTCAAAGTAGATATTTGCAGTACCCAAAGTAGTTTTGTTTGAAGAACCAAAACCAATTTGAAGATTAGTACCGGTTCTGGTAAATCCAGTAAAAGTATTTCTGTTAGCAGTAGTACCTACTAGATTTACAATAGCTTTATAATCGGCTGAAAGGTGTGACTGTAACAAAGTATTAGTACCGTTTGAACCTGCATCCACAAAAGCTGCATTACAAGCTGCAAATACTGCTTCTTTTGTTACATAAAGTTCGTCATCATCTTCATAACCAGAACCTGTTTCAGTATCTAAAACCAGGGTTAAAGCACCACTAGAAGCAGTATAAGAAACTTTGAGGAGTGCACCACTACCACTACCATTAGTAGTAGTAACAAGAGCAACTGTTGAAAAATCAGAAGTACCAATTCTATTTGCAGCACCACTATTGCCTGCTACAATACCATCAATACCCGATACACCGCCAGTAGATGCACCTGTAGTATATGCGGCATCTCCTACTGTCATGGCCCAAAGTACTTCTTCTACAGCATGTTGGTCGCCGCTAATACCTGAAGCGTCACCAGTTGTGCCACCACCCGCAGAGCCAAAAGGTCTGGCATAACTAGAAAAACTCCACTCTGCCGGAGCAAGTGAGTCGTTGAACATTTTACGACCACGACGACTATCGTTACTCGTGTCCGCCATTTCGTTCAAAGTAATCTCTGAACTATTTGTTGCTTGAGAAAACGAAAATCCATCAAGTACAGGAATCTCAAAAATTGCCTGTTCTGATCCATTTGCAGCCAAGGGGGCAACATAGACTTTCGTATCTCTACTAAAAAACATATTATCTGCCATAGTATTTCTCCTATGATTTCTTGAAAAGACAAGGACGTGAACTTTTGTTCGTGCCTGTATTTTCTAGTATCGAACCTCTATAAGTAGTTCTCCTACTCCTAAAGGCTCTAGTACACCTTCATCAGTATCTACACTGACGATAGTGATTTGTTGAGTATATTGGGTCGTACCTGTACGATCCTTATACGGTAATCGAGAGTTATCTTCTAATACAGTTTCTACATCTTCTAGTAACTCATCTAATGCTAGTACTGAGTCTTCCTCTTGTACATAGCATCTCACAGTTATAGATAGAAATCTGTCTTTATATCCGCCTGTTTGATACTCTCGAGTCTCAGAACCGGCATTTAGATGAAGTGCAGGAAATTCCTCCACTTCATCCCAAAATTTTAGTCGGGGGGATACATTTCCTGCTACATCGGTCAGAAATGCGCCTGTACCATTTATACCTTGAAGTTTTTCTACAAGAGCTTCTACAATGCCTAAACGTCTTGTCGTGTATGCTCTGCTCATTATACTCTCCTCGTATAGAATCTACCAATCGCAAACTGTGCTGCTATTTCTCGAATAGATTTGTCTATTAAATCTCGTGGATCTCTATCCCCGTTTGACCACTCACCGCTACTACCTTCTTCAAACACTTGATAAGGGTTTCTTTGATAAGTATATCCTATACTTGGGAAACCTTTAGGGGTTTGAGCAATCTCTGTTACTTTTACACTTTCTGAAAATCTTCCACTTCTATTAACAAGAGAAGGCTCTTTCATATTTTTTCTTACAGTTTCAGGAAGTTTCTGATTAAGTAATCCTAAAAGCTGCAAAGGTTGAGAAGCTGCTGAACTCTTTGCCCTTTCTTTCTTTTTTGCTGTTTTTAATTTTTTCGCACTTAAAGCTACTGATGCTTTTGAAACAGCACCCTTACTACTAACTTTTGTTCTAGTGTGCATTTTAACAGGCTTAGATTTAACTTTTGCATTTTTTTTACCTTTAAATTTATTCACAACTAGTGCCGCAGATTTTTCTTTTAAAGTTGAAGAACCTTGCATGTTTAACAGTTCCGGTGTAAGATCTCCAATAAATTTTCTAAAAACTGCTTTTACTGCTTTTTCCTCTGCTGAATCTTTTATATTTTCAGAGCCTTCTTGAAAAGCAATAACAGAGACATAGTTTGCAGTAAGTTTGCCTTTCTTTGTTACTATTTGATCTCCGTCAGTAATAAGTCTTTTTATTTCTCTGTGAGAAATTTTGTCTAAATCTCCCGACCTAAAAGCACCTTCTAAGTTGTACAAAAGTAGCTTTTTAGTTGGTGCGTCTAGTGCAGAAACTGAAGAAGCAATTTGAACTTGAGAAACTGCATTACCGCTCGAACCATGTCCTTTATGTAGATTTTTCGATACATCTTTAGACTGTTCTGATGTAATTGCACCTTCTGCTACTAAAGTTTTTAACATTGTATTTTTAATAGTAGTAATAGATCTTGAAAAACTACTTACTATAAACATATCTTCGTTAAGTGTATGGGATAGTCTTATTTCTGGCAACTTGGCAACTATCGCATTATATCTTCTTTTGTTTCGAGTTTTAAAGTTTGACTGTAACTTTCTAGCGTGTTTCTTTGCTAGTTCTAAAGCTTTCTTTAATTGAGAGGCTTTAGGTTTTGTTCCCGTAGTGGCTAGTATTACTGCTTCTAAATCTTTTGTATCTGCTAAGACTAGTAACTGTCCTCTCTGTCTTGTTACTGCTTTACGTGCTTCTGCATCTAACTTTCTAAGTAGAGGTTTTTGAAATGCTCTTTCAAAAGACTGCTTGCTCATTAGAAGTTCTTATAAAGATCTAGTACTCTTTTAATATGGTCAGGAAACGCTACGTTGTTTCTCTGACTTGAAGAGCTTTGATTCTGTATGCTCGCACCCGCAATGGTTTGACGTGCTTTGTGCTCGTCTTTTACATAATAAGTAATTAAATCAATTACTGCTAACTCTAAATCGGCAGGACAAAATTGGTATCCTGCATTATACTCAACTTTTACAGCACCGGGACCATTTGCCCAGTTTCTAGATGCTCCGCTTGAAGATACTCTATAAATACTATCTGTAGAGTAATCTACATAATAGTCAGTGTTTTCTACAAGAGTAGTATAGCTACTTGATAAGTCTTCTCTCTCTACAACTGAGTGTACTGTAACAATAGGACTTTCTGTTAATTGTACAATATTTGAAGCCCAATTAATACTAAGAGTTTCTAACTTTTTATTGTTAAAAGCATCTCCTGAAGCTGTATTATAATAGGTAGTTATACCATTTGCACAATAAGTTCTTACTAATTGACTCACACGGGTAATAATAGACTCTATCTTAGAATCGTCTTTCGTAGACTGAATTCCTTCTGCTATTTTATATCTAGATAGTGTTATTAAATCTGCCATAATTCTATAAGTCCATTAGTAAAAACTTGGGGGAGGCGAACCTCCCCGAAGTTTAAAAGTAAAAGTATTACTATTATTCGCCAGCAGTTGATTCAGTGTATCGAATTCTGCAAGCTGCGTCTGTGCTACCAACCGTTTGAACAAAGCCAAGAGATTGAGAAGCAACAAGTGCAGTGCGCTGATTCGCAACTTCGTAATCTGTCTCAATAGACACACCACGTAGACGTGGAATTACGAAAGAGTTACGGTTAACAGCAATAGCTGCAGTTTCCAAGATTACACCGTTAGCTGCTTGGTTAGTGTCCTGACCTTGTAGCAAGTCGCTAACAATTACAGGTGAACCGAATACAGAACCCACTTGACCAGTTAACTTAGCTGCTGATTCAGTACCAACTTCTGATACATCAGTGAAGCCAAAGCCACTAGTAGCGTCTGCTTTCATTAGGTTATGATACTGCTCAACACCTACAATGTAAGCAACGTCGGCAGGGTTAACACCATAGCTGCCCATCTTCGAACGTGCGTGAAGAAGGTTTTCAGCTGAAAGTGCTGCATCATTACCTGCTACTGTACCAATACTGCCTGCGGCGGCTGTAGAAACAGCTGCGTAACCTTGAGCAGAACCAGTAGCAGCACCATTAGTACCAACTAGACCTTTGTTAGATCCATACCCAAATAGACACATATTATCAACTGCGCGTGCATGAGAACGTGCTAGAGCTGCTGTCAACATTGGAATGATACTAAGAACCACTTGCTCGTCAGTATCTGAAGGTAGGAAAGTACCAGAGACTAGACGCTCTGCGTATGCAGTTACTGAAGTGATTGGGAAGTCGCTGTTAGCAGCTGCATCTTTTGCACTTAGGTTGTTAGCAGTAGCAGAAACACCACCATTATTAAAAGTTGCAAAGTTAGTGTCACCAATTACAGGTAGAATGGTTGCTCCTGAGTTTACTGCTAACTCTTGGAAAAGGCCAGCTACTTGTTGCTGAAGACGTACTTCTTCGTTAAAGGTTTGTGAAATTAAAGTATCAATTGGCTGAGCCTGCACTGGGTTGTTAGCAGTATAAGACGTTGAAGCGTCTTTTAATACAGACTGGCCATATGCAGTACCGTCTAAGCCTTTACCAGTAATTTTACCTAGTACGTGAGCTTTAAGGAAGTCTTTACCAAAAGAAGAAAGGTCTGAACCACGATCAGAGAAAGATTTTTTGCTTGATTGCATTGCTTCAATTTCAGCTTTCTTCTCTTCAAGTTCTGCACGGAAAGTGCCCATTACTTCTTCAAGGTTTGCGTCTTTTTCAGACATTTTTGTTTCAACGTCTGCCATAAGTTTTTCAACACCTGATTCTACACCAGAGTTGATAACTGTTTTAATTGATTGTGCTTCTAAAGCTTTCGCTTCTTCTGCTTCTTGAGCTGCTTTAGCGGTGGCTTCGTCAGCTGCTTTTTGCTCGGCTTGCTTCATAGCAATCTTAGCGGCAGTGTCTTCTGCTACTTTCTTTGCAAAAGCTTCCAAGTCGATGTTTTGATTATCCATCTTGATCTCCTGATCTGCGGATTTCTCCGCGCTTTTCGGTGTGTCACTAGCTACGCTAGAAGTATTAACTTCGTCTTTAGCCAGAGACTGACCGGCTAGATCTACACGATTTGTGAAAGTTTTTTTGAATTCATTATACTCTTCATCAGAGTCAAATGACTTCGCGAGCGAAAAAGTAGCTGACTGATTGCATGGTACAGATACTACCGATACCTCAAACAACTCAGCGTCCTTAATCATTAGTCCGTCGGTTTCCTTTAAGTAATCAGCGTCCTTGACTCGAAAACCAACAGAAAAGGCTCCAAGAACACCGTCTTTAACTAATTGTGCAACATTAGCAGGCGCAGCCTTACTAATTTTACATTCCAGTTCCAAGCCATCAGGACCAGCTTTCAACCCCGTAGCTCTACCAATTGGCTTGTCATAATCATGATTAAACAAGATAATTGGATTTTTTTCAAAATTTGATAATCCACCTTTAGTCCAGGCTTCTGCTGAAATGGAATCACCCGCGCGATCAAAGTCAGCTGTACTAGCCATTCCTCGTATCATTACAGATCCATCGTCTGCTTCATGAGACTTAAATGTGGATGTAAGATTAAACAACTTATTCATCTTTACTCTCCTTTGCTTTAGCAGGCTTTACCACTTTCGGTTTAGCTGGTGCTTTTGGCTTTTTAGGTTTTGGCTTCAAAGCTATAACTTCTTTACCCAAAGGCCCTAATTCTAACTCTTTTAACATGGCTTCGTAACTGCCAAATAACTTTCTTAACTCAACTATCTGTAACGGCTTTGAAAGTCTAGATACTTCTATGTATTCTTCTTCTGTTAAAATCTTACTATGATTTATAAATAATCGTGACAGCTTTAGTATATTATTATTTTTTGCTAATCTTATTCTTCTTCCTAGACTCATTCTTCTGTTGTTTCCTCTGGTCGACCACCTTCCGATGGGTTAGCGGCAGAACCTGCAATATTTGCAGGAACTCGTATATCTTCTGCTTCTTCTCTAGCTTCGTACCCTAACGCTTCTCGAGCTTCGTTTGGAGAAATAATACCACCATTTACTAGTGATGTATAGAATGCTGCACTATCACGTAGCTCTGGTTGTAAAGCAGGAATATTTGTAATATCTTCTTTGCACTCGAAACCAAAGTATCGAGTAGTTGCAAAATTAATTTTTCTAACTATAGGTAATATAGTCTCCAAATAGTAAAGTCGTAAATTAGGACGAATATTTGCATTATTACCTGAATCCAATAAAATTGGAGGGATTCCAAGTGCTTTCAAAATGATCTTTTCATTTTCTGTAATTGCACTTTGAAAATCTAATTCTTTAAAATTTATTTTTGTAAGATTATCAACTTCTAATCCGCCATCTAATATAAGAGGGCGCTTACCTCCAGTATCTGGACGGTATCGAGTTTGCCAAGATACCATCATACGTTCTTTAATTTTCTCTGACAATGTGTTCGGAGACTTAAGTACTAAACCTGGAACTGCGCCATTCTTAAAGAAGTTATCTTGAAAAGCTCTCATAGAGGCCATTAAGTTCATTGTACGCATAGCAGGTTTTAATCTAGGAACTCCTCTGTAAATAGAATGAAAGGAGTTGTCTTTAATATGTATAATTTCATTAGTAGTAAAAGTAGTATCATTAAGAGTATACTTTTCTACATAAGTATCTTTATCAGCATAAATCTGTACTTTATCTGCCGGTAGATGGTACATATGAGCACCATCAAAATAAATAAAGATGTTTCCATCAAGTATAAAATCAGTAACTAAGTTACGGCGAAAAGTGTTAATATCTTGAAAAGGGTTAGGTTCTTTATTTAAAAGAAGCTCAACTTTTGCTCTCTTTATACCTTTTACAACACCTCGTTGAGTATTGGGTAGTACAAGAGTAGGAATCTCAGCAACATCATCTACAATCATATTCACGCCACGATTTACAATTTCTAGATCTTCGTATGCGCGCTCATAAGAAACGGTAGGCTCTCTAGTAGATTCTACATTCCCACCATCAAGATATTGAGCAGGATTCAACTTCTCTTCGACATCAACAGGTTTTTTACTAAAAGGATTATACCAAGCCATGTTTTTCTCTTTGAATCTTTACCCAACGCATCTGCTTTGTAGCTGTAGTCAGTGCTGGATCTTTACCGTAAATTGAATGAAGTTTCAAATGATGAGTATGACACAAAGTAGCTGTGTGATCATAGAGCTCAGCATGATGCTCTTCTATAAAATCATCCCGAAGTGCTTGAATGTACTCGGGATTGTGA
>Ga0181416_1000464_pt1 | contig 10360 bp, 15 predicted proteins | sample 39SPOviralmetaG_FD_130141 | JGI IMG/M metagenome (GOLD analysis project Ga0181416, IMG submission 130141) | Marine viral communities from the oligotrophic San Pedro Time Series (SPOT) site, San Pedro Channel, CA, USA - 39 SPOT_SRF_2013-01-16 | ecosystem: Environmental > Aquatic > Marine > Strait... | reverse complement strand
GTGTAGTCAGAACCATATCTACCACAGAATTTGATAGCTGTGCTAGATAAAGTATTGATGATCATGAACACCGGAATGATGCCTATGATCACACCAGTGCCAACTGTTAGGAAGGCACGAGTGATAGGTGAAAGGTTATTCATATAGCAGCAAGGTGAGCTAGAGATAAATGAATGTAGCTCTGCTCTTTATAACCTTTCTGTTCTAACTGTTCAACCTTCTTGTTGATAAGTTTTAAAGGTGCATGTAAGTGAATGTTCTTACTAGAAGCTTTATTGTTATCAGGGATAAGTTCACAGTCAGGAACTGGATCAACCATGATCAGCTCTGCAAAGTCATTGCGAATGTTTAGTAAAACAGCATCTCTTTCAGAGCGTTGATAGAGTTTAGAAAGCCACATGGTAGTTAAGTGGTAAAGGACAATGAGGGAATCCCTCAGTCTGCCTCCGAAGAGACAGAGGGAGAGAATCATATCATCTTATCTTTACGACAAGATTTTGTCTCGTAGAAGTCTTTCATCTGTTCAAGAAAATCTTTTACAGATGTAGAACCTCCGAATGTTGTGGAGTCTACAGTCTTCCAGTAAACATTACCTTCAGCATCAATCATTTCTTCTTGATACTCAAGGATATGTGCAGACAATGTAGGAGTGTATGTCACTCGATCCACAGAAGAAGGGTTGTTTGGATACAACCAGGGTTGAATGGTAGTCATGGTAGTTAAGAATAAACAATTGACCTGACTCTTCAGGATGGGTAGGTCATCTCCCATCGACTCCCCGAAGGGAGTTTCGTCAAGTTAGACAGCTAACTTCTGTTGCTGACTAGCAGCAAGTTTAGCTTTGCTCTTCTCACCACGACGAACTGTAGTAGGAATTTGAGTAACCAAAAGACGTAAAGCACTACGCTTCTCACCTTCTGGGGTATCCCATACTTCATTACGTGGTTCGTAGAAGAGTGATACCAAGTCTCCTTGGTTGTACTTCTCAACGATGCTGTCACCAACTCCATTGAAAGCAATGAAGGGTATAGCAGGTGTATCATCACTAGCACCTTGGACTTTGATTTTGAAGTCAGTGATAGTGAATGGCTTGTCTTGGCTGCCAGGCTGTCTCTGATTGATTTCAGAAACGATAGTGCCTGTAACTTGGCCGAAGTTGCAAGGTAACATGGAAATTCTCCTGTTAATGGTAAATGTACAAATGAGGGTGAATCCCTCAGTCTGCCCTCGAAAGGACAGAGGGAGAGAGTCGTAAGAACTACTCAGATTCTGGTGGATAAAACTTATCGTCAGGATCATCTTTGTCTTGATTTCCCTGAACTTGTTGTTCCATCTCACCATTTTCATCGAAGTCATATTCATCTATAACTTCTTCACTTTCTCGTGGTTTTATCCAGTCAGAAAGCTTTGAACGGAGGCTATTAAATGTAGCCTTTGCTTTAGTCTTAGTTTCAGCTGGGGCAGACTTGTAAAGTGCTACACCAGTAACTGAAAGAGCAATGAATGTTAGAGGAGGAGTAAGTCTCATAAGGATGTCAAAGATTAGGATTTTCCAAAGTAAACCTCTGTAGCGAGGTTTCTTCGGAGGAACTTTAGGAGTGATCATTAGCTGTAACAGAGTACATGTGATAGTTGGAATACTCGCTCGAAGTCTATATGATTAGACAACTCTTTGTTATGAGCTGAATCAAATATCTTTTGTGCGAGTACAGGATCAGTAATCTCTCCTGCACAACAGTCATCATCTGAATCAAGATACTTTAGATCGAAGTATCCCCATCCAGAAACTCTGAATTCATGAGCTTTCTCAAGCTCTTCATGACCTTTGATATGATTTCTAAACATCTCATACCAGTCATTCTCTGGCCATTTAGTGGCTTCTTTAGCTTCACCTTGATACTGCTCCTCAATATATCTGAGGCGATCAAAGGTGTCGTGTGGTACATTGATAAGCTCTGCAAGACATGCATTGTTATCAGTGTGAGGAAATAAACGTATGCCCATGATTAAATAAGAATTAAGATAAGGAACATAAGTAATTGTGTCTGTAACATGGTAGTTAATGTAAACAACAAAGTAGTTTAACCTCGTGCTCAGGAGGTGTATAATAAATACATTAGAAACCATAATTTGTTCTTATTAATAACATCCGACGAAGTTACATAAGAAACAAATATGATAGAAAAAATAATAATTTCGTTTATCCACAGCTGCTGCCAAATGTATAAGTTACATCCGACGCATCTCCAGGCGAGATCGGGCGGTGGACCCTCTTCTATAAGTAATTTGGAGGGAAATTAGGGGAAAATACCCTATATTTCGCTATATCTGACTCTGTTCATAGCTATATAAATATATAAACGTAGTCAGGTAAAAAAGGAATACATAGATGTATATATTCTTTTTTTTTCCTCGCAGACACCGCTGCGTAGGTATTACACCAGATGTCTCCACTATTTTTTACCCCAATTAGGGTCTCTCAACGGTCTTTTTGGGGGTGAATCATAGGTTGAGTCCACTTAAAATCTTTATATCAAAGACATTTACCGATAAATGGTCATATCTCCAAACGATTTTTCCCTCTGGTCAAGGTTAACAGGCAATAAATACCCATCTACTCCTAGAGAAAGAGCCCAAAAGGGTCCTGAAGTACATAATTTTATCCAGAATTTAGGTAAAGAAGGGATGCTAGGGGGAAAAGAAGCTGAAGAACCAAAAAAAGAAAGTAATTTAGGTAAGAAAATAGCAACTGGAGCACTAATTGCTGGTGGAATTGCTGCAGGAGTAGCTGCTGGTAGAGATAAACGTGTTCAAGACATTGCACAAAGAGCTGCTGCTACAACAAGAACTAAAATTGATGACTTTTTAGTTAATTTAGGACCTGCACAGAAAGTTGATGTAGATATTGTTGATGCAAGTGGTGATGTAACTCCAGATCCAAGACAACAACAATCAAATGTAGCTCCACAACTAAAATCAGGTTCTGAATCAATAAAATCTGGTGGACTTGGAAGTAGAATTGTAGGTCCATTACCTGATGTAAGTATTGAAGATAGTGTGGACTTCGATATTGCAAGAAGTCCTGATGATCCAACCTATGGAGCATATGGAGAAGATGTGCAACTTGGAAATGTAAAAGACATAATGAGAGAACAAGAACAACTTTCAGCTTTTACAGGTGAAACAAGTCCAGGTATAGATCCAGTTAGTGGTGTTAGTTATGAAGATATAAAACAAAAATTACAAAACACAGCTGCTGCAAGAGGAGTTAGATCAGAAGCAGTAAAACAACTTCCAACAGGACCTGGACTCATAGAAAGAGTTGAACAAAAGAAAGCAGCAATGGCTAATACTTTTAAACCTGCTATACAAGGAGAAACTTTTCAAACTAGTGGAGCTGTAAGTAAAGATGATACTTATTCAGATATAGGAGATGCAACATTAAGAGCTAGACGTACATTTAAACCTACACTTGATGCTTTAAAAGAAATAGATCCTAGTCGTAAAGATATTGGACGCATGGGAAGACAAATGTTGAATCAAGCTCAACAAGATAGAGATTTTGATATAGCTTATATTGATGCTAGAAACAAAGGTTTAGATGATACTTCTGCAGTAAAGTTAGCTCGTGAAACTGCTGGATTTGATGGAACTGCAGCTGTAAGAAAACCTACTGAATATAGAAAACTTCTTGGAACATTAGAAAGTAGTTCACCTTTAAAACCAAGAGTAGATGATCTTTTAAATCTTGTAAAAACTGGACCAATAATAAAATTACCAGAAGGTGTACAAGAAGGGGGAGCTTTAGTACAAATCTCTGCTGGTAATATAACTCCTGACAATAAAGCTATAAAAGCTGGAGCAACTGTTGGTGGACCAACATTAACAGATCAACATGCTACAGAAATGGCTGTTGATAATGTTTTAGATAATGCAAGAAATGCTTATGAAAATCAAGTCTCGACAATTGTAGAAGCAGGTAGAACTGGTAGTGGTTCTATTACAACAAGAGGTGCAGCTGAAAGATTTTTACAAAAAACAAGACCAGATGTAGTTAAAAATTTAGAGACAGCAATAGAACAAGATTTAACACAAACAACCGGATTAAATCCTGAAGATGCAGCTAATATCGCTGAATCTGTTATTAATCCAACAACTGGTGAAAGACAATTTAATACAGACCAATTTGGAGATACAGGAGCAGTTAAACGTAATCTTAAAGATTTAAAATCTGTACCAAATATAGATCCTGATACTAGACAAGGAACAATGAAGACTGCTGTTGGTACTGCAATCAGAGGCAGAGCACCAAGTTACTATGAAGCTTTACCTAAAACAGATACAAGAGAATTACCTGGACCATTTGAAGAAATAGTTCCAGATAGACGTACAGCTACTAGAGGAGGTTTTGGAGCAGCCCTTCAAAAATCAATTGAAGAAGAAGGTGTTTCACCAGCAAAAATGCCAGAAGGTGGAAGTGCTGGTATAGGAATTTATGGAGAAGGAACTGGATATTTACCAGGACCTTTTAGCTCAACTGCAAAAACAAAACCAACAGATGCACCTGGCAAAACAAGTCCATTCAAAGGAGTTAGTGATTCAACTCTTGAAAAAATAAAATCAGATATGAAGCCTGGAACTAAGACTTTTAAGTCTGTAGAAGGTGAACAAAGAGGTCGTGCATCAATAGATATTGGAAGACAATTAAGACAAATACAAACTACAGGAAATCCTGAAACAGTTGGTGAACGTACAACTGCTTTCTTTGATAAGTTAGATCCAACAGGAGAACTTCGTAAAAGAAATCTGGGAAAGTAATAAGCCCCAATGAAGGGGCTAAACAATTGAATATTGTAGTAGCTGGTGGTAGAAACTATTCTGATTATGATAATGTTAAAACTAAATTAGATAACTTTAGATCAACATTAAAACCTGGTACAAAAGTAAATATTATTTCTGGAGCAGCATCTGGAGCTGATAGTTTAGGAGAACGATATGCCAGAGAAAACAATTTAGGTTTACAACAATTCCCTGCAAATTGGAATGAACATGGAAAAGCTGCTGGTCCTATACGTAATCAAGAAATGGCTGGAGCAGGGGATATATTATTTGCTTTCCCAGGAGGAGCTGGTACTACTAACATGATCTCTAACATGAACAGAAAAGGTAAGAGAGTATTTAGAGGTTAGAATTAAATTCAAGAACATAGAACAATGACTAAATTTTTATTACCAATCGCAATCAACGTCATAAACAAAGCTGTTGATAAAATCCCAGAAGACTTAGATGAACTTCTAAAGAAGTTTCTAATATCTATCTTGAAAAAAGCTGCAGCTAAGAGTGGCAACAAAGTAGATGACTTACTAGTTGCACAACTAGAAAAAGCTTTATTTGAATAAGGCTACTGTTAAAATAGATTTATCCAATGGCTGATAAATGGATTAAAGATGCTATCAAACGCCCCGGTGCTTTTACTAAGAAAGCAGAGAAAAGGGGGATGGATGTAAAAGAGTTTGCATCAAAGGTAACATCTAATCCAGATGAGTATGATACTCGTACAGTCCGTCAGGCTAACCTAGCTAAAACTTTAAGTAAACTACGTAAACGTAAAAAGAAATAACTATGTCAGTATTCGATTACAAACTAAGTCGTAGAGATCAACTGGTTAGGAAGGGTGAAGCCATAGATAATAATATAGATTTTTCTGGCAGAACTAATACAGACTTTACAAATAAGTTTGTAGCAAAGATGAGAGATACAAACAAACTTTATACCAGAGAATCACCTGGACAGTTTGATGATCAAAGAGCAGAAGTCGTTAGAAAAAATCTAATCACACAAGCAGATAACATGGGGCAATTCAATGATCCCAGTCAACAAGTTAAGTCAGATGCTTTCTTAACTAAGTTTAGAAATTCAATATTAGTTAATGAAGATGAGAAGCCTAGCAGAGAGGGTATCTTAGAATATATGACAGGTAACCCGAAAGATGCACCAGTTAATGGTCAATTCCCAACAGATGGATTAAAAATAACATGACAAGTAGTTTCATTGGAAAAGCAGGAGTAGAAGCAGCCAAGAAAGGAATCACAATGGCTGGTCAGAAACTTGGTGAGTTCTTTTCTAAAGAAGGAATCAAACAAGCTGGTAATGTAGCAAAAGAAACAGCAAGAGGTCTTTATGAACGTAGAGGAGAGATAGGAAGAGAATTAAAAAGATATGCTACATCAGGAGAAGCTGTAAGAGATATTGGTAGTGATCTAACAGCTGTAGGTCAAGGAATAATGAAAGGACCTGAAGCTATAAAAGCTGGAGCAGCAGCAGTAGGAGATGTAGCTAGTCAGGCAACTGCAAGAGTAGGAAAAGAAGCAGTTAGAGCTGGCATAAGAGCTGGTGGTAAATCAGGTGGACAGGGAGTAAAAAATCTAGGCAGAATGGCAGCTAGTCCTTATGCTGTGCAAACAGGAATTGGTGTTGCAGCTGAACAACTAGTTCCTCGTATAATGGGACAACAACCAAGATCAGGTTTAGGAGAAAGCTTTTTACGTCAGGGAGTAAGTCAGGGTATTGGTATGCCAGTATCTGCTGGTTTAATGGCTGGAGGAGTTAATCCATCAATCGCCACATTCGGTGGACAAGTAGCAGGTCAGATAGCTGGAGCAAAAGCAACAGATGCATTCCTCCCTGGTAAACAGGACTATCCTGTAGAATTTGGTGAAGGACCAACTACTCCTACTGGTGCAACTAAATTCACTGCAGAACCTGAATCAGCTCAAGTAGTAAGACCATCAACTACAGATCTGTCTGGAGTACAAGCAAGAGAAGCATTATCAGAAAGAGAGAAGTATGAATATAGATTGAAGATGGCTCAGATAGAAAAAATGCCCAGTACAGTAATGCATATGAGCCCCGATTCAAATAATCAAACTTTAGCCAGTCTTGCACAAAGCATGATGAGATCAACTAGTTATTAGGTAAACATCAATGGAAATGGCAAGAGGTTCCGTACCTAATTTCTTATCAAATAGTCAACAGTTTTTAAGAAAGTTTGGAGACCGAATTATAGAGGCTTCCAAAGATATACAGGCACCTCAGAAATTTATCAGTGATGTATCTAAAGTATTTAGTGCAAATTTAAAACAAGCACCTTGGGGTGCATATACATCAGATGTAGGTAAGACATCTACAACTCCACAGGGAACTACTAGAAGTTATGAAACTCCAATAGCTGATGCAAGTAAAACTGCAAGAGATGTTGGTGGAGTAGGAACAGAATTTATAGCAGGAGAAACTCAAAGAAAATATGGATATGGTTCCAATCCTTACAGACTTCAATCACAGATAGGTCAGAAGGTTGCATCAAAATTAGAAGATATGGGAAATGCTACAGGATTAAGTCCTGCTGCTGCAGCTACCATAGCTTTTGGAGTACCTGCTCTTTACAATACACTCACAGAAAAACAAGGTCCAATAACTCAAGGTCTTAGACCTAAAGGATACAAAGCAGTAGCACCTGTATCTAAAGAAGAAGATCCTACTGGCAAGACACCACGTAGCTTAGTAGAAGAAGCTGGCACTAGATTCTTTGGTGGACAGACAAGTCAGATGTTACCTTATAAAGAATTTATAAAAGAACGTCCTGATGTCATGCCATCAACTATTGCTGACTACAGACGTTATGTGAATCGCAAACCAGAAGCAGGTAAAAGAATAGATGTAGATCCAGAAAAGCAAACATTTACAGCTTTTGGTGGAGCAATAAAAGGAACAGCTCGTGGCTTGAATGATCCAGAGATAAGATTCAAAGGAGTTCCCTTCACTGCTTCAGCTACTTTAGGAACTGCTGCTGGAGTTGCTACTGTGGCTGCTGGAGTTAAAAAGTTAAATCCATATATGCAGGATATTTACAAACAAGAAAAACAAGTTAATGAACAAAAATTAAAAGTTGATGATTATAAAAGAGGTTATGGAGCAGATTCAGGTATGACTAAAATTGCAGAAGATAAACTTAAAAGTGCAGAACAAATGCTTGAGAATAGTAAACAAGTCAGATATGATTATGATTTATCTCCAGCTGCACAAAAGTTTCAGAAGTTAGGATCTCTTAAAGAACCAGCTTTATTACTTGGTGGTACATTGGCTGCTGTTGGTACAGCTGCTGTAGCTAAAAAATTATTCCAGAAAGCTGAACAAGAACGAATCAAGAAAGAAGACCCCTTACAATATAAGAAGTACAAACGTGGTGACTATACTCAATAGCAAATGACTACTGCAAATTATCCAGCTAACTATAAAGAAACAGAGCAAAGAGCTTTTAAAGAAGCTGATAACTATAGAAGAAGCACTAAACCAAGTAGAGGTGCCGGTATCTTTAATGCTATAAATGAAAACTTAAAAGCGAAAGATCAGATAAGTTTTCAAGCTAACGAACAAAGAAAGACAGCTAAAGAGTTAGCAGAGTCATACAAAAGAGGTAGTACAAAGATATCTAATGATGCAACTGTAGTAGAAGGTGTTACAGATCCTGGATTTACTCTTCAAGGACAACAAGGTAGATCCTTCGGTGGTTTGATCGGAACTGTAGGTGGAGCTATTGTTGGATCTGCAATCCCTGGAGTGGGACCAATGATGGGATCTAACATCGGTGGCAGAGTAGGAAGCTACTTCTAAGTTTGCTGACCTTAAAATATTAATCAAAGGAGTTAATTAAAAAAATGTTTGCAGCAATACCATTAGGAGTAAAAGTAGGAGCAGGTCTTCTAGGAGCAGGATTTGGTCTAAATGAGATTAAAAAAGCTGGACAAAGAAAAGAAATAGAAAACTTAATAAATCAAAGTCAAATTTTAGGAGATCCTACAAATAACTTTGGATACGGAACAGGCTTTGGACCTGGAATGTTTGGACCTACTAGTGGTTATCAAGCTCAACTTGGATACCAGACTCAGATGGGTAAACAGCAGAGAGAGAATATGATCAAAAACTTGTTAGCAATAGAGCCAATAACAGATAGAGCAAAGTCAAGAGACTTCGAGCGTAACATGGCAGCTGCTAGATTCCGTACTCAACTTGGCACACAGCAAGGTTTAACATTACAGGGACAAAAAGGTGCTCAAGCATTAGCACAACAGGGAATGGGAGCAGCAGGACAAGCATTAACTTCTAACTATCAGTATCAGTAAACCTCATGTCTAGAAGACAGAACAGACCTAGAAATACTTCAGATAGAGTTGAGGATCAATTTGGATTCTTGATGAATAAGAATTACTCCAATACAGGGGGACGTTCTGGTGCTAAGAATAGATTAGATGCAAAGGTAACAACTAATAATCAACCAGGACAAAACTTTTTAAGTAATTTTATATATGGTAAAGAAGGAGAAAGAAAAGGAAAATTAAATGTAGGATCATTCAACTTACCTGATTTTGGAGTGACTGAAGCTATTTCAGGAGCTGGATCAAAAGTAGCTGGTGCATTAAGACCACCAGAGGCTGATCCAAATCAAACTCAATTACCAAACCAAGCATTTAATGAAGATAAATTCTATAGAAATCTTAGAGGAATGCAGGTAACTGATTCTTTAATGAGAGACTATGAGATGGGTAGAGAGAAAGCTAGAAATTTAGATATGTTTAAACAGACTATGCCATTGATTGATATAGCTGCAGAAACTGCTGCACAGAGAAGATTAATGGAAGATAGATCTTCACCTACTAAAATCTCTCAACAGATACTTAGAGCCAGACAGGGAGAGGCAGCTTTGATGAATGCTATTGCTAATCAAGGAAACACAGCAGTCAATATTTCTACAGCTGGACTTGCACCTAGAGGTAGAGCTGGTGGTAGATAAGAGTTTTTGCACTAAAATTAAATTAATAGATTAGATTTTTGTTATGGGAGGAAGACCACCAGCACCAAGAGTTGAATATATACCTGCTCCACCACCACCTGTTACGGTGTCTACACCAACGCAGTCTTTACAAACTCAAACTGAGTTAGCAAAGTTAACTGGTGAACAGACCAGGTTGAATATGGAAACTGGTGCCGATTTAGATCGTATCAATGAAGAGTTCTATACTGGTCAGGATCTGAGAAGATACAGAGCCAGAGGTGCTGAGGAACGCTTGCTTTCTGAAACAAGAGGAGAACAGGAAAGAGCAACTATCGGTACTACAGGTAGTGAAACACGATTGACTCGTGCTGAAGAAGGGTTGCAGACAAGAAGAAATAGAGAAACGGAAGGAAAAGAAGAGAGAGCAACTATTGGTACTACAGGTGCAGAAACTAGACGTACTAGAGAAACTGAAGGAGCACAAACTAGATTAACTAGAGGAACAGAAGGCACTGAAACTAGACGTACCAG
>Ga0181416_1000457_pt1 | contig 10491 bp, 17 predicted proteins | sample 39SPOviralmetaG_FD_130141 | JGI IMG/M metagenome (GOLD analysis project Ga0181416, IMG submission 130141) | Marine viral communities from the oligotrophic San Pedro Time Series (SPOT) site, San Pedro Channel, CA, USA - 39 SPOT_SRF_2013-01-16 | ecosystem: Environmental > Aquatic > Marine > Strait... | reverse complement strand
CGTTTGCCATTGTAACCTCTTATTCAAATTGATTTGCAAGATTGTTAAGATCATTAATAATAGTATTAACACTCCTACTTTCTTTTCTTATTTTTTTCTTGGGTTTGTTATCAACAATAAGTTGAATACCATTTCTTTTCTTAGGTTTTGGAATAGTATCTTCCTTTACAACAGGTTTAGCAGGCTCGGGTTTTGGCTCTTCTTTAATAATTGGTTTTACTTGAACCGAAACATTTGGGTGTGGCTCTTTTTTAACAACCGGAGCTGCTTCAACCTTTACCTCTCTATCAAATTCTATTTTAGATTCCCAAGGAACAAAATATTTATTCTCTATGATAACTTCCATACGAGCATCACATACTCCAGCTTCTAATATGTTTTTCATTTCCGGAATTATAACTGAATAACTCTTATCTTCCTTCTTTGCAGACATACAAAAACCTATGTTTTTTTGCTCTAAAACCATTCGCACTTGTGGGGTATTGTTCGTAGATGTATTAGCATATCCTTGGATATCTACGTTAAATTCAAGTATGTTTTCCCTATCTAAACTAAGCTTAATATCTTCCATTATCATTCCTTAATTCTATTTGACAATAACTCAACTGTTATATTTTCATTAAGTGTTTCTAAACTATGTAAAGAAATATTTTTGCCTATATTAACTTTAATATCATTTTCTTGCAATATATATTTCTTCTTAGTAATCGGTTTTCTAAGAAAATTATCATTAATACTATAAATAGAAGCACCGATTTCCCATAGTTCGTTTGTATCTTCTTCTATTTTTCTTGGTGTAGATCTTCCACCGCCTTGATTTGTTTCTGTAAAAGATTCAGTAACTAAATAATCACCACTCTCTGTAACAATAAATAAGCCGGCCTCAGAAAGTATTGCTTGATTTTTAGGTGCCGCCATATTAATAACTATCCGGACTACGGCCGCCAAGATTAGCGTAATCTATTTTGCCGCCACCAACTTTTGATTGTTGAGGTTGGTTATATTGTTCTAGTCCATAATCAGAATTGTTTAAACTACCGTAATTAACCTTGCCAAGTCCTGGTGGCATCGGGTTTGGATATTGGTGTGGTGCTCTTGCTCTATCATGTGCTATTATCTCATCAATACTTTTGTGGCCAGGTGTTGCCATAGCTGGCTCTTCTATATAACCTTCAGACATCAGCATTTTAGAAGCTGTTCTAGTTAAACTAACGTCATTTTTCTTAAGAATATATCCATCAACTGTCATCGTAAAAGAACTTCTAATTATTCTTTCTTCATCCGTATAATTTTCTTCGTTGTTCTCGTTGGTGCCAGAATCAATGAACGCATAAAAGTAATAACCTTTATATGTTAAATCTGTTGGATAAGCATTCTGCCATATACGATCATTAAAATAATTTGCGTGTCTTACATACGAAGACCAAAAAGTTATAGTGTAGGGGATAGTAACAAAATCGGGATAAGGTATTGTTGCCACTTCCATTACAGGTGCTTCTTGAAACTCTCTACTTGATGAATATTTGTATGGTGTGTTAAAGGGAACTCTTCTATTTGCATCAAAGTTGGATTGTGCCACTCTTTCAAAAAGTTTTATGCGAGGAGCACCATCTGCTTGTTGAAAAACAAATCGTTCTGTATTATATGTAACATCACCACGCCGAATAGAAATCATAGGTAAAATAAGCATACCTTTTGGATCACGCATACGATTTAAATTATCGTCTTGTTTGTTATCTTGCATTTGGGCGAATCGTTCCCAAGACCCAAACGTAACTGGCACTTTTCTGCCCTGTATATTAGTACTATGTTTAGTGTTAAACCAATCAAACACAGCCTTGTCTATAGAAAAAAGACTTACTTCATCAAACTCTATAGATTTTTGATGTACATTAGATGGTGTAGCCATTATTTATTCTCTTTAGTAAGGATCAGCAGCATCGCCTACATATTCTTTATTAACAAAATCTCTATCGGGATCAAAAACCCCTTCACGTACGCTTAAGCATCGTAAAATAACACCCAGTTTTGTTTGTGGGTAACTAAAAACAAAATTTGGAACGCCTGCTCTCAAAATTTCAAAATATTGGTCATCATAACCAACAAAATCGCCCATTCTCGGCACTAAATCAAGTTCAGTTAGCCGATCTTTGTGCATGTAGAGTTCAATTCTTCTTCTTGTATCCACTGTAAAGGTATTATTTTCTGTTTCGGGTTCATCCAACATAACCCAACAATATACTTGAACAGGTTGTCGTGTTATTTTTACCTCACTTTCACCGTAAATTGAGTTCGGATCAGCCGAATCGGCCTCAATTCTATAGTAATTCACCCCAGTTTGAGCTATAATTCCCAATAATTCGGTATTATAGTCGTTAAACAGCTCCATTTCTCTTGGAGTAAAGAATAAACCATAATCTGCATCGCCGGTAGTAGAAGCAAAAGGAAATTGTCCGTGATTTCCATCCATTATTTAATCTCCACTAACCAAACATCGCAAAAGGTGTAGGAAAGGGAATATGACTAAATTGATCTTGTAAGGCTGTTGCCATTTCAGCATCACCCCTCATTAGTTCTACATTATTTGTTTTTTCCAAATCAGCACTGAGTTCATCCTTTAATGCTAACTGTTTTTCCATACCCTCTTGAACTAAAGCGTCGCCATCTAAATTTACTTCGCCATTTGGGATTGGGATTGACGCATACTTCCTTCTAATACGACCTAATGTCTCCATAGACAAAGCTAAAGTATATTGCCTCACCCAACGCTTACCAGTGGAGTTAATATTCATAAAATTAATATCAGTAAAAGGTATATTATGAATACTTGTAATACCTGTAATAGATGGATCACCTATATTTGGGTTTTTAAAATCTGGATCGTAAGGGTTCATTTCAGTAGTATAATCAATATACACTCTAACCGTTGAAGATGGTTGAGGCATCAACCGAATATTTCCACCAATCACTTGATAAGAAAAACCAGAACGTCTTACCGTATCACTAGTCTCTAACATACCTGCTCGCATTACATCTGCATATATAGGCATAATATAAAAAACACTTTCGGTAGAGTAAGACTCATAATTCATTTCTTGTGCTAGTGTATTAGCAGATGAGTATGGATCAGCAAATCTGTTTATAGTAGTGGGTGGGTCATGGTATACTCTTCTCACCTGTATGTTTGCTGCACTTAAAGAAGTAATGTAAGTTGCAACTGAATTACCACTTTCAAGATCTGTAAAATCTGTTAATAGATTTTTACTTTGATCGGTAGAGGCAAAACTACAATATGCCTTACGCTCATTTTGCATACCACCAACATTTGCCTCACTGCTAAACGGTTCAGCCAACCTCATTAAATAGTCTAATGTATTATGTGGTAATTTATCGGTAAGATTTTGCGTGCTGAAGTCTCTGTTTAACCCATATATATTACTCAACCAATTAGTTGCTTGATACCGATTGATTGTAGCGCCATATTCAATATTGCTTTCTTCAAACGCAGAAAATATTTGCACATTATCAATTTCGGCAACAATTTTTGGCTCGCCCATCCTATAACGAACCCACTTTACAATATCAGCACCTTCTGCAGATAACGAGTTAAGGTTTGCACTTAATGTTATGTTAGTTGAACCACTTGTCGCAAAAATGCCGCGGTAGTCGCTGTTGGTTGCTGTTTGTGAAAGGGTAGTAAAAAAATTATCAAATGCCATTCATGCTCTCCATAAAAAAAATCCCCTACTAATAAATAGTAGAGGATAAAAAATAAAGGAAAGAAGAATGTTTAACGAAGTAGATTTTTTATTCGACCCCAAGTAGAACTATCAACAGCTTCGTCTATAAGTGCCGTTTTCTTCGCAGGGTTGTCACCATTCTCTATATAATCATGTATTTCCCTTAAAGGATCTGTATGATTTTTACGACCCCTATGCCATTGACGATGATCACCTCTATGGCGATGCCGATGGTGGCGATAAAGTTCTCTCATCTTACTCCTTCTTATTTTCAGTGTATCACGTTGAGCAGGTGTTAGGATATTCAGCACATCTTCTCTATGTTGTCTTGTAATCTTTCCCATTTCTTCCTTAAGATTTTTTCTTAAGTCTTTCATATCGCCCCATTGGTCTTCAGTTAGACCTAATTCTTTCATCGTTCTATAATGAGGCATATAAATCATTGTATCTTGGCCCTGTTTTGGAAAACTAAACTTATCACCATGTCTTTTTTCAATATGCCAAGGCTTTTCTCGGTGTGCCAGTATGCCATCCGCATCACTTTTTTCAACCGAAAACAATAAAAATACAGCCAAAATACTCAAAAATACTCTAAAATTAGTCATTTTTACTCCTTTTTCACCCCTAAATCGTTGTTTTTATTGATTTTAGACCTAAATAACTGTTTTTATTGGGGTTATATGGTGTTGGTCGGGATTTCCCATATTAGACAATATTATATAGGAAAACATTCCCAATAAATATAAAAAGTGGCCACAGTAAAATACCATGGCCACAGAATATCACACTACAATAAAAACTAATTTAATACATCAACTCACCTCGATTTTTCTAGGAAGGGGTTTGACTGCCTCATCCTTTTTGGGAATAGTTATAGATAAAATTCCATCAGCTAAATTTGCATTGATTTTATTTACCTCATATACCTCTTCGTCAACAGAGAACCATCGGGAAAAAGCCGAGCGATGAATTTCACGATGAATATAATCTTCGCCATCACGATTTTGTTTATCAGCAGAAATCTTAAGGTGTCCATCTTCGTAATCAATTGAAACATCATCTTTGCCAAGGCCAGGAACTGTAGCGTCCAATGTAACAGAGTCGCGGTTCTCACGAATATCTACACGCGGATAGTTACTCTTTTGGTTGACGGTATTAAACGGAGTGCGCGAAACAGTATTAAAAAAATCGTTGAAAAGATTATCAAAGACGGTATCAATCTGTCGAAAGGGAACTGCGTTTGTGCGCAAATTGGTCGGTAGGTTAGTCATAATAATTCTCCTTATAGGATGTTATGTTGGTGTCATCTCCACAATGGATAATGACGATGTAGGCATTTTGCTCTACGTGTATAAATATAATACATAAGTTATTTTTTATAAACTATTTACAGATTAAACTTAAGACCGAAACGAATACCTTGAGTAATTAAATCTCTTGCCCACTTCTTACTTACCTTAGTATCTTTGTAATTTTTGCTGAACGGTGGCAAGGCATTAACAAACTCTACATTACTTTTTTCAAGGTTAAAACTGTCCGACATTGGGGCGGGGCCATAACCCCTAAACTCTGTTTCTGCAAAGATCTTGATGCCTTTTACCACCAAAAACTGTAGCCCTATGTTATAAAAACCACCTATCTTTGTTTCTGTAAATAACGACCTATCAACAAAGTCATAGTTATATCGGGCGAAACTTGGGCCAATCTTAAAATATAGGTGAAATATATGTGGGAGTATAAAAAATCTCTTACCAATATAGATGTCTCCACTATAGTATTCAACCAAATCTTTCTCGGCTGCATAATTGAAGTTTATTCCCGCTATATAGCCTGCTCCCTTATTTGGATTAAGCCAATTGGGTAACCAACCTTTTGCTTTCTTTTTCTTCCAAACTTTTTTCTTATAAACTTGAGGCACTCGGTTTCCATCGGGGCCGTCACGCCACGCATTTTTTGTGTTAATTTCTTCAGCAGTAGTATCGCCTATCTCAATTTCTTTCTCAATCATTCTACCAGCAGGGTATTTTTTGCTTGGTTCTTCATACTGCATTATAAAGTAACTATCTACGTAATGACCGCCAGTAGTTTTCTTATCGTGAGCCTTAACTGTATCGTCAAAATAAAGATTTAACGTAACCATATTTAAACTACGCTGAGTAACAATACCCTCATAGAAAGCATTTTCCTCTGGCCAATTGGAATCGTTCAGCCAATTTTTCTCTACAATAACAGGAGTGCTGCGATAAGAAATAGAGAATCCCGCGTCACCCCACAATAGAGTAGGAAAAGCAAGTGCGATAAGAGATAATGCAATTTTCATTTTTAATAACCCCAATAACTAAGTAACCCATCTAAAAAAACAATGGAAAAAACCAAACTAAACGCAACGAAGGAACCAATTAAATTTTCTTTTTTTTCTTTAGACAATCTCAAATTCTCCTACGTTATAACGATTAGCCAACAAAGAAAGTACATCGTCAATATTATCTGTAGGCTCAGAACCCCGAAGATTAATTTCCGGAATGACGAAATCAATGTAACCACTACGACAAACGATAAAAGCAAAACGATTAAACAAAATATTCTCCTTGAGAATTAGTGAGGTATATAACTGCTACTTCGTGGAAGAAAACATTCTTTAACTTTGGTGGTCATAAAACCCGTTCCCTTAGCGTTTGGCAATGCTCGTTCTAAATTCTTTGCCATATCCGTTATGGCCTTTAACATCACATTGTAACGAAGGTGATAACCAACACCACCAAGACAACGATATTCTACATATGGGCTTTCACTTTCTAAATTGTTTAGGTTGATAGTGTGCTGACGTTCTTCAATTAATTCATTAAGTTCTTTGTCAATCCACTTCTTAACACCGTCTTCATTTTTAAACTTTTTTCTACCGGCATTTAAAATCAATTCATCTATATAACATTCTGTCCACTCACTACCATGACGTTTGCACACCTTCAACCATTTTTCTTCATTGAAGCAGAGGATTAATCGCTGAGCGTCCATCATCCAATTAAGTTCTTTATTCTTAAAAGAAATATTCACATGGAAACCGCAACTATCATTAGTAACAATGCCATTCTTTTCAAACCATTTAAAAATCTTCTTAAGATTAACAACGCCTTGCCGATATGGCCACGGCGGTGTAGCTATTTCACCATTATATTTCTGCGGTGTATCCACTGTAACATCCACCTGTGCCTTAAGACCCTTAATACCTAACTCTTGTCGAATTTTTTTAACAGTAGTGGCCATAGTCCAAGGGCTACCAATCTCAAATTCAAATCCAATCACTTTTTGTTTCAATGAAATTCTCCTAATAAGAAAAAGTTATGATAAGTCTTCTACGACTACAGTATCTTTGCCGGCCTTGATAGCCTCACTAATCGCATTAAACATGAAGAAATTATATTTTTCTTCGGCATAGTAGTGAGAGTTATTGGATTTACACCACGCCATGAGATCCTTACCGGAAGTCTCATAGTCTGGATGTTTAGACCAATCGTTGCCGTAGGTATGATCCAACCAGTCGCAAATATTAACTGACTTGACCATAAAAACGCCATCCTCAGAATACAAGGTATAAGGGATACCGCCAAGGACGGTGGAAGAAGTGATTTTGTCGGACATTGGACGAGCCATTATATTTTATCCTTTGTTAATGATGGGAAAGTCAATCTCTCCCCAAAACCTTACATATATAATATACCGCTTTTTTAGGTTTTTAACAAGCGGTAAATGTAAGGTATTGTTAATAAAGAAGTTGCAACAGCTGTTTTTTGAAAATTGGTGATTTTTACTCCCTCGTAACTTATTGGGGGGCAATAAGTTACGAGCATACCCCGTAGTAGATGGGGAAATGGGAGTTTTGAGGAATATTTTTTAAAAAAAATGAAACAATGTTTTATTCATCTAAGTGCTTGTTTTTATTGATTTTATATCTAAGCGCTTGTTTTTATTGGAGTTACGTATTACTGACGGATGCATCAAGCAATTACTCAGGCAAACGAACTTGACGTTCCAACATTTCTGCCTTGGATTGAGGTGCTGGTATAGTTTCCTCTTGCTTGGGTTGCTCTAAAGACACTACCCTTTCGCCTTCCATTGGTGGATTGAGTGCTGCTGGCGGCGTTGGCTCTTCTATTGTTGATGGCTGTTGTGTAGGTGCTGGTGGGAAAGATTCAGGCTCTGCATTTTTTTCTTCTTCAATATCCACACCGTAAGGTCTTGTATCACCATACGCATTAAACGGTTGCGTTGGTTGGCTGTTGCTTTCCTCGCGAACCGTTGGGTGCTCCTTCAACAAATTATCTTGTGAATTTACCTTAGCATCAATAATATTAATAAGACCCTGCATCATATCCAAATGAATTGACCATGCCTTATTTTGCTGTTCTATCAACAACAGAAGTTTATCTAACTTATCTTCCATTAGTATTGTGCCAAGTCTTCTTCAAAAGATTCATTTAAGACAAGTAGATCATTTACTGACTCAGCTACATTTTCCAAAGTAGCCTTTAGTTTTGCGTTTGTTAATTCCAAATCAGTAATTTTACTTGTTGCTGCCTCTATGGCTTCTTCAATTACTTTTGACTCATCAGCATTTTCTTCTTCCGCGGGCGTTTCTTCTTCCTCGGCTGTTTCGTCTTCTGTTTCTTCATCATCATCCCACATCTTTTCGCGGAAATCTTGAGTAAGAGGATCATCGCTTTCCCATTCTAAACAACTATCTATTTCTCCACGAATACCATCCAATGCATTTGATACTTCATCATTAAACGTATCAGCAATATCCTTAAGGTCATTATAATCATCTAATGCAACGGCTTCGACATCATCAGTTTCAAACGGATTATTAGTTTGTGCGATTTCACTTGATAGAACAGTAGATAGCAATCCAATCGCTTCGGCTAACTTAGTGGTATTCGTAGTCATGGCGTTTCTCCTTTGAGAGATTTGGTAGGTTGGCTAATAAATATAATAAAATTATATATATAAATAAACTAAAAACACATCTATATTAAAATTAGACAGACATTGGATACAAAGTATAATAAACTGTCAATTCTTCGCCTTCTTCAATATCACATAGTGTTATGATCGACATGATGCGACCGTGGTGGCCTAATTTTTTGCAGTTTGCTATATCTGCATGATTGATAAAACCACCTAGTGGTGTTCTGATATAATTATTCTCAAACTCGCCGGACTCTTCTCTAAAATGACTTATACCCAAGTTAGTACCTTGTGGTATTTTTTTCGCAGCGAAAAGACCCAATCCATGAATCTTAGATTCTTTTATTGTTAAACTATGGTGAAGCGCTTGATACATAATATCTCTCTATGGTAAATATAAAATGATGCCCGAAAGAGGCTTCTACTGGGCAACCACGCATTGGTCAATTACATGGGGGAAACCCAAAAACCAGTTGAGATGCGTAACCTCTTTCGGACCTATGGAGCCACTTTTCGGAATTGAACCGAAGACCTGCTGATTACAAATCAGCTGCTCTATCCATCTGAGCTAAAGTGGCATTTTTTTGGTGAGCCATGTGAGAATCGAACTCACGACCGATTGATTAAAAGTCAATTGCTCTACCTACTGAGCTAATGGCTCTAAAATGGTGTCGGTGGCCGGACTTGAACCGGCACTCCCAATTGGGAAACAGATTTTAAGTCTGTCGCGTATACCTAATTTCGCCACACCGACCAAAACCTTTACTCTACTCCTAACAACATATCGTTAACTTGAGTTGCGGCTATGTGGTCATTAACATCGGTCAAAAGAGCCACAACAAATGCTCTTGTCTTGTCAATGTCATAATCTAAACTGCTACTTGTCAACGAAACTAAATCCTTATCTTTTTCATCGGTTAAATCATTTGGTAACCAATGCAATAACTCAGCCATTAATCTTCCTCTTCTATGTAGTTAATACGATGCTTAGGTTTGCGACTATATGCCTTGGGGTTCTTCTCTATACGAGTAGGACGATGTTCATCGCGGCGAACCCTTCTCATTAAATCTTGTTGACGTATAAGATAGTTCTTTTGCATTTTACTCATCTTCCTTAAGTAAAGAAATACTTTGTGAAAAGGCCGACAGTGTAGAGGCTAATTCATCTAACTTTTCAAGTCGAACCGTAATACCCTTTTTAGTGGGGGATAGTTCGCCTTCTCCATTGGTAAAAAAAGTGCGAATATCTACCAAGTCATTTCCCTTAAACTCTGTCTGCGAAATCACAATTGATTCGCGGCTATTCTTTTTAATCACAACTCGTTCACTCATTATATTTCCTCAATTATTATATTGCCATCTTCATCTGCATCCATAACTGTCCAACCAACCTTCTCATCTTGAGGGTCTTCATTTTCCCTCGTTCTCTTTTTTATTTTTTTGTTTTTTTGTTGTGGTCGTTTCCTTTCAGTTTCCTTATCCTCTATTGACATCACCAACGATATAAATAAACAGGTGTTGCCAAAGGCTACTAACCCTATCAATAGATAAAGTATGGAATAGAAGTCATACACGACATAATCAACGGTATCTTGCCTTACAACTTGCCCATCAAACTATACAGACTTTTTTCGTACCGTTTGACCAAGTTAGGTGGACAAGGTGTCGGACCCATAAGATGATCAAGCAAATCAGCCATCTTGACAACTCGTGCGATTTTACCTTCAAGGAAAACCGACTTCTTTATGCCGATAACATAATGAGCATATGTTTCTTCTTCGTCTCT
>Ga0181416_1000455_pt1 | contig 10496 bp, 20 predicted proteins | sample 39SPOviralmetaG_FD_130141 | JGI IMG/M metagenome (GOLD analysis project Ga0181416, IMG submission 130141) | Marine viral communities from the oligotrophic San Pedro Time Series (SPOT) site, San Pedro Channel, CA, USA - 39 SPOT_SRF_2013-01-16 | ecosystem: Environmental > Aquatic > Marine > Strait... | reverse complement strand
TATCACACCTGAAAACCAAATGCAAATTACATGACAATATAAATTAAATAAATTTGACATTTCATTTTTTATCAGGAAAAAAATCTGAAAATCAGATACAAGAAAAGCGACATATAACGCTAAAGCGATATATAACGCCATACCTAAATTTACCCCCCAGCATAAATAGACCAACCTGTCAAATCTTTATAATATTTTTTGTCATGAGATTTGCATTTGGTTTTCAGGTGTGATAAAATCGGCGCCCAAATGAGAATCATTCTCATTTGGAAATCCTGGAATTTTTTGGGGTGGGGTTGCAAATTCGAGGCTACCTTAAAATTTGCTATAAGCAAATTTTAAGGTGTCTGTCCTCAAATGTCAAGTTTTGTGTCATGTTTTTTTGCGAAAAAATCATGAAAAATTTTAAAATGTCAAGTCTTTTTTTCGCAATCTCATTCAGAAAAATTGCAATTTGTCAAGTCTTTTTTTGACAAAAAAAAAGGTGGTCAAAAAATGACCACCTTACAGATTGCTATTTGTCATGGGCAATCAATCCATGTTTCATGGGATATGAAATTATTTATCTCCCCCAAAGTCTAATATCCCTTGAACATTATTAAGAGGTTTTGCAACCTCACGCTTTCGCATTTTCTCGGCAGAAGAAAGCCTATCTCTAACAAGTGTCCATGAAACAGGTTTTACATTGTTAAGAAAATCTTTCTTAAATTCTGTAAAATGTTTATCTAGGAATAATCTTGCTAGTTCAAATTCAACCCTGCTATCGTCTAGGGCTGTATGGCTCTCAACATAATCAGTATGCTTATTTATATATCGAGCCATAACCTCGGCAGAGTAGCCTAGATTTTTTCCCGATTTCGATAAATAGTTTTCCCTTTCGTTTTCGTCAAGGCTATCTATAAATCTAAAATAAGTTTGATTTACAATTTTGCGAACATACATATCTTGCAAACAGAATTTGTTAAAATCCCAAGTTGGCAAAATCGCTGAATGGTTCAAGTTGCGATTTGTGTTATCAATCGCTCTGCTATCAAATGCCCAGTTATATGAGCCTATGCAGTCAACCATTGAAACATCAGCATGAAGAACGCCCATAATAAAATCCCAAGATTTTACCATGCTAGGTTCATCAAAAGCGTGGCGTTGCGTTTGCTCGGCTCGGCTATCGATTTTCCAAAATTGGCGAACGCCAGTTTCCTTATTCACGAAGGTATGTTTCCAAAAGGATAGTGGCAGAAATTCCTTAACGAAAAATCTGCGTTCTATCTTCGGCGCTGTGGTGTTTCTTAAATCACCCATAACCCACCCAATATCATATATTAGATTTTGATGTTCTGATTTAAAATGCGTTTCAGTATCCAAGACCAAGCCAGTAAATTTCTGTTTCATCTTTGAACCTCACCAAGTAAAAGATTAAGGCAAAGCGTTGACGCTACAGCAGTTAATACAAGGATAGCCAAGTCTGGTATCCAAATAGAAGTAATTGCTATATCGTGCGAACAATAAATGCTATTAATCTCAGTTAATATATATTCCCCTTGCATATAGCAGAGAAACCCAAATGCGATAAACCCCATTGCTGAAGCTATCAATATAATATTATGTATCATAATATTCTCCCATAAAATGGGGGGTGTGAAATGCCACCCCCCTAAACATATATTTTACCTTTCTCTGAGCCTTTTGGATAGTCTCTCTCTAAGGCTCATCTTATAGGGCGATTTAAAGAAACCAATACAATCTAAAAAGTATCTTCTAGTAGTATCGTTATCTTCAAGCAATTCGTCTCCGAATGTTGCTCTCTCCCTGTTGCTCTGTCTCAGCCATGAGCCATAACCTTGTTCAAGGTCATGTATCATTTCTGCATGGACAATGTGGAATAGGCTCATAGCATACCCCCCAATTTGATAAGCATAAGGATGTTAAGCGTTATCCCAGTATAGTTGCCTATGCTGTAGAGTTTAACATTATCCTTATTAGTATCGTGAGCATTACGATATTGATAGCAACACAACCCTATCAATAGTGATGTGTGCATGAGTATCGCATTACCTAAAATAAGATTAGGAATGATAGCCAGTTGCACAAAGCAAAGACCAACATAACCAACCCTATTAACAGATTTTGTTTTAGCAATCTGTCTCTGCTCTATTACATTTATCAACGCTACCCTATCGGACAACGCTGACCTTTGTTTATAAGTTCTCATAATAGTTCCCATAAAATGGGCGTTGAGTAATGGCAACGCCCTAACCATATCGAATTAAACCAAGTCTTTAACCCATTCAATCAAAACATTCTTAGAAGAACGATTTGAAGAAGTAGCTAAGTCTCCTTTAATATCCCAACCTTTAGCAACACAAAGCATTTCTAAAATCTCACGCTTTGTCATTTTGTCTAAAGGTTTAATATCTTTATCAGTCATAGTATTTCCCATGATTGTAATTTTTGTTTTGCTACCCTTGTGTATAAAGTCTAGCTAGGAATTTTCTTAACCTCTTTGTGTATCGTTTTACGCCTTTCGGGTACGCCCTTGATTTCGCAAGGGGGGAGAGGTTCTCATGTGTGGGTGTCAACCCCTCTCCCTATATACATATTATAAGCGATATATATCGCCAATGTAAAGGATTAATTTAACTACCTAATAGGGGGGATGATTGACTAATAATTGACCAGTTCGCTGGACACCCCCACACGTACAACTTTAAAAAATTTTGATTTTTTAAATTAACGCAATGATCAGTATCATGATGATACCTAGGGAAAATATTTCTTGACACCAGAGTTAAATTTTAGTATAATATTAGCATGAGTAAAGAAATAGCAACCAAAATGAGTCCTGAAGGACTAGAGATCGCAAACACATATCTTGAACACGGAAGTATCCCGGCCGTCTGCCGTAAACTCGGTGTCAGTGAAAATGAGGTTAGTGATATCTTAAACAAACGAGAAATTAAAACTTATATTGACACTGTGTTTCTAGACACAGGATATAGGAATAGATTCAAAATAACAGAAACACTCGATTTGCTCATTGAAAAGAAACTTGAAGAATCTGAAGAAACAGAAATTTATACAAATAAAGATATGGCACATTTGTTACAGATGGCACATAAGATGCGGATTGATGAATTAAAAGCACAAACTGATTATGAGAAAGCAAAAGCTCAGACTGTAAAAACTCAAGTTAACATACAAGACAACAGCGGTACTCCTTTTGGACAAGGGAATTACGGCGAACTTATTAAAAAGTTAATGAAAGATTAATAAGTTTCGGACACATTCTGTGTCAAGACTGATTTAGCTCCAGCTTAAATCAACAGGGAGAAAAGAATGAAAAGACTAGTTATGATGGCTGGCCTATTACTGGTTGTTTCAGCAAGTGCGCAATCTAACCAACAAGCTGGTACAGCTTGTACAAATGGATCGCAGTATTGTGAAAATAATAATAACACTACTACTAACACTACTACTACAACTAATACAAATACTAATACCAACACGAATACTAATACCAACGCAAACACTAACACAAATACCAATACGAATACCAACACAAATAACAACACTAATAATAATACAAGTACTAATACTAATAGTAATACAAATGTAAATACAAGTACTAATACTAATAACAACAACAATACAAATAATAACACAAATACTTCTACTAGTACTAACACTAACAATAATACTAATAGTAATACTAATGTAAATACTTCCACTGTTGACAGCACTTCAAATTCTACTAGTAATAATACTAACACGAATAATAATACTAATACTAACAATAGTACTAGTAACAGTACTAGTAATAATACTAATACAAATAATAATAATTCGACTTCAGAAAGTAATGTAACAACTGATAATACAAATACAAATAACAATAATACTAATTCAAATAATAGAAATGAAAATTTCAATAAATCTGAATCAGTGCAGACAATTAACCAGAATGTTAAGTCTCCACCTCCAAGTGCTATTGCACCCTCTATAATGTCATACTCGCAAGACCTATGTACTAGTGGAGTATCAGGAGCAGTTCAAACTCAAGTGTTTGGTTTCTCTGGCGGTAAAGCGATTGTTGACAAAAATTGTGAAAGATTAAAACTATCTAAATACTTATACGACATGGGAATGAAAGTAGCATCTGTTGCACTTCTTTGCCAAGATGAAAGAGTTTTCTCTGCTATGGAAATGGCTGGAACTCCTTGCCCTTACATGGGTGAGATAGGTAAGAAAGCTACTGCAGCTTGGGAAGAAAATAAAGAAGATAAACCTAACTTTGTAGAAGAAGTAGAAAAAGGAAAATCTTGTAAACGAAAAGGCGGAAAAGCTCCAGGCGCAGTCTGTAAATAAAATGCTAATCAATTTTCTGAAAAAGTTAAAGAACTGGGTAGATCCTAACTATTGGGGTCAAGTACTAGGTGACAAGACTGGTGCTTTTAAAAAAGCAGAAAACAGTAAATTCAGAAAATGGGTTGACTCCCTCGAAGGTTGGAAATGGTGGGCTTGGCAATTAGGTCCAGGACTTATAATAATTATATTAATAGAATTAGGAATCAATCAAATAGGATTGACTATGCTACCGTGGTAATGAAATCTATAAATCTCATATATGTACTATTAGCTGTGTGGGCATCAAGCCCCGCTGCAGCTCAGTATACCTACGAAAGTGGGCAGGATCTTATTGATCTTCAAACGAATGATATAGCAACATCAGTAAACATGGGAGTAGGAGATGACAGCGTATCAGGAGCATTTAATTTAGGTTTTACTTTTGATTTTTATGGTGAATCTTTTACACAGGCAAGAATGGCAACTAATGGTTGTCTTCATTTCAAAACGAGTGGTGCATACTGCAATGACTATACACCCGATCCTTTAACAGGACAACACACTTATACTATCTATCCTTTCTGGACTGACCTCATACGAGATAATGGTTCAAAGATGCTAGCAAAGAGTTTTAGTGATAAAACAGTCTTTGGTTGGTATAACTTACGAGAATATAATAGAGGTAGTACTGATAACAGCTTTGAAGTCATACTATGGAGAAATGATTCTTTTGATATACGATATGGCGGACTTAATGTAATTAATCATGATGTACTTATAGGTGAAATAGGAAGTGGTACTTCTGAAGCTTATACTTACTACTATCATGATGAGTGCAATACTGGCACAACGAATGGTTCTAACTGTGTAAACACAGATTGGAATAATACAGCAATGAATACAAGTTTAGAAAATGGTGGTTCGTTGTTTGGTTGGGGTACTGGAACTTCCGTTGATTGTAGCGATGCTTTAAATGATAGCAGTTGTTCAGGATACGCAGCAGCATACTTAACACAACAGTGTGGTATAGATTCTTTATATTCTGATGCTTGCCCTTTATACTGGGAAGCTTATGATGATCAGCAATGTGATCTTGATCCACAGTATGCTCCTTTCTGTCAAGGATACACAACAACAGAATCAGTTGCATACTTTAATGTTGAAGATGACTATGGTTATCAAGAAGAAGATATGTGGTATGATGAAGAATATGACGAATACCTTGATCCAAGTGATCCTTGCTATGAAAACAGGTGTGAAGGATTTACTGATGCTGATTGGTATCAACTAGATATAGAACAGTTTGGACAAGAACAAGTAGATCAACTATATGGTGAGACAGTTTCTTTTAATGATGATGGAATGGTAGATTTTGAAAACAGTGATATGGATCACTATGAAGATCTTGATCTGCAATTCGATATTATGGATCAAGAGATAGAAGAATACCATGCCTTTGTAGATGTTATGCCTCACGAAGAAACTTTTGATGTTTTAGGTGGGTATGGCACAGAAGAACTACTCGAAGACTTTGAATTCCAAGTTTTAGTACTAGATGAAAGAATGCGTATGGAAGAAGAACAATATGAAGAATTTGAACAATTTGAAGATTTTGAGGATTTTGAAGAAGATTTCGAAGAACGCTTCGAAGAGTACCTAGAAGAAGAACGGTATGCTGAGGAAGACTTTGAAGAGGAGTTTTACCCAGAAGAAGAGATATTTGAAGAAGAATTTGTTGAAGAAATTTTTGAAGATATACAAGAGATGCGAGAAGAAATGATCGAAGAAGAGCGATTAGTAGAACTCGAAGAAAGTTTCGAAGCTGAAGAATTAATTGCTGAGGAAACTCCAGCAGCTATAGCTTTTTCAGAACCAACTAAAAAATCAGACAAAGCAACAAGACGCGCAAACATAAGACGATTAGTTGCAGGAACAATAGCAGCAGCTACTGGAAGTACAGACTATAGTGGTAGTACTGCTGGAGCATCTGCATCACAAACAGGAACATCAGCATCTTCAGGTGGATCAGGGGGCGGAAGCAATATGAGTATTTCTAGCTCCCCTAGTATGTCAGACCAGTTTGCTAGCTCTTCACAACAAACACAACAAGTTTTATCTATGAGCCCAAGTACTGCTACATCAGGTAGTAGTGTTGGTGGTGGAATGTCCACTACATCAAGCTCATCAGATTCATCAACTTCAATATCAATAACACCAATGCCTGGAATGGGTGGGGGTGCTACTGGAGCAATGGTTGATGTACAAGTTTCTAACTTATCTGGAGAAATTGATACTGCTATGTCGGGAGCTATGACAGCTTCAGAAGCAGACTCAATCGCAGATCAAATTGTTGCTGCAAATATTGAAGCACAACAAGAAGAAGGCGAAAGCACTCAGGAAGAAACAGGAAAGTATGGAGACGAGAGTACTCTTGTAGCCTACTTAGGATATGTGCCAGGATTTAATGCCTACACAAGCGCACAGCTTCCTACACAAACAAGCTGGTATGAACCAACAGCACTCGATGGTGGTGTTATCGGAGACAACGTACTAGCATTTTACGAACTGGCAGGCACTAATTTACGAAATATGACTGCTATGGTTAATTCACAACCAAATTTATTAGGAGAATAAGATGAATTTCTTAGAAAACAAAATAACACAATTCATAGCTTTGGTAGGTATCATTGGTACTTTAGCAGGTTTTGGATATACAGGGGCTACTTATGTGAATAGGATAGACAATCTAGAAGCAAAGATCGGCGGAGTAAAAGAAGCAGATGAAGGACTCGGAGCAATCGAATTAAGAATCGAAGCTTTAGAAACTTCTATTGAGTTTTTAAACGCAGGTTTATTACAAAGCGATGATGAAGCAAATGAACGCATTTCACGTCTAGACAAAATGTCCGAAGCTGTATCAGATCTTAAATCTAATATTGCTACACTCAACGCTGAAGTAAAAAATCTAAAAGAAGATACTGAAGGCAACCCATTAAGCGGATGAAAACTGAAAAATTTCCAACTCAACCTGAGCTCATCTTTCATGGCAATGCTTCCCCTGAAGCTATAGATGAGTGGTTAAAAGAACAAGACAGTTATGAAGATACAGTAAAGAATGTACTCTCAACTGTAATACTAGGATCAATCTTTCAGTTTGCCACTTTTGGCATGATGATTCTAGCTTTCTATATTATAGATACAGGACTAAACAACTCACTGTAAAATGCGTATTTCAATATTACTAGCAAGTATAGTTTTGCTTACAAGTTTTATGGGCATACCAAGTCACATGCAATCCGCTCCAAGCGAAACCCAACTAGATAAAAAAGATCGGATGAAACGCTTTCATGAGTGTAGAGATAAATTCTATACTCATTACCCAGATCATATAATAGAAACAGACTGGCATAAGTGCATGCAGAGGAAAAAGAATGAAGTACTCAAAACTAAAAGAATATCTAATAACAACACCGGACCCTGAACTAGCAGCAGACTTTATACTACTAGTACTGTGGGGTGTAATTATCGGTTCGTTTATAGCAGTATCAACAATGCTACTAAAATTCGTAATCGGATAGAAAGTCATTCAAGTACCTCCATACAATAACCAAGTAAAAAATAGTTCTTGACATCAAGTATCAATTTTGATATAATTACTACATAGAATTTTTATATTCAAAGCAACAAGGCAACTTATATGAGCGAGATTAAAGATAATCACGAAGAAATTATGGAAATAGATGGAAGATTAACAACACATGAAGCCATTTGCGCTGAACGCTGGAAAACTGTATTCAATCAATTAGAAGGAATAGAGAAGCGATCAAGCAGACGATTTGATGAAGTTGGCGAATCAATAACTCGTCTAGAAACCATACTAATATCAGCCGCAGCAACAGGATTGCTTGCTGGAGCTGGTTTAATAATTTCTCATATTTCAATGATGCCCTAAAGGAAAACTTATGAAACAACTACTAACATTACTACTTTTATTACCTATGTTTGCTTCCGCAGACTTTTCAGGTTCTGTGCAAACTACATCAGACTACTTTTGGAGAGGCGTAAGCCAAACTCAAGGATCTTCAGCTATACAAGGCGGAGTAGATTATTCTAATAATGGTTTCTATGCAGGAGTATGGGGATCAACTGTAGACTTTAATACTGAAACAGAAATCGAATATGATTTTTTCGCAGGATACACAGTCGCACTAGATGATTTAGCTATTGATGTAGGAGTAATTCAGTACAACTATGACGGAGACCTTGAATCTGTAGAAGAATTATTTGTAGTTATGAACTACTCATGGGCTTCTTTTGGATTTTGGTTTGACCAAGATAATTCAAATTCAGACTATACTCAAATCGAAGTAAGTCTACCTTTCATCACCTTTGCAGATGTTACACTAAGACACGGAGAGTTTAGTGATGACTCAAGCTATAACCAAATTACATTTTCAAAAGATTTAGGAAACAAGTTCACATTAGCACTCGAAGTAGTGTCAGAGGAATCTGTTAAAATAGATCTTGAAGATAGAATAGCTTTCACTTTACGATATACGTTTTAATGGCATATTCGCAAAAGGTTGTACAACGCTTTGAAGAAGTACTAAAGAATCCAGCAGCACATGCAGTCGGTAGGTTTGATCCTAAAGACCCTAATGTTGCAACTGGTATGGTAGGTGCACCTGCTTGTGGTGACGTAATGAAACTCGATCTTAAGCTAGACGATAACGATAGAATACTAGATGTTAAGTTTAAGACTTATGGTTGCGGTTCAGCAATCGCTTCCTCTACAATGTTTGTAGAAATGTTAAAAGGAAAAACAACAGAAGAAGCAAAATTAATAAAGGACAAGGATATTGCAGATGCCCTTGAACTCCCAGCAATCAAATATCACTGTTCAGTACTAGCTGAGTCAGGTATAAAGAAAGCAGTAGAGAATTGGGAACAGAAAAAAGCACATAGGCTACATAATGGAGGCCCTGAATAATGGAAAACGGATACCAAACAAAAGATATAAAAGGTACAGCAAATAAAATGCAAGAACCAAAACCAAGCGGAATGAAACCACCCCAGAATATGGAAGATGGTGCAATTTTTGAGAAGGACGGAATGTTCTTTTTTAAATGGAAAGGTGGAGAATGTGGATATCATTCAATGTCAGACGCAGAAGAAGGATTGATGAAAGTAAGTGGCAAATCTAATAGCTAAAATTAAAGACTGGTGGTACTGGTTTCTTAGTTGGTTTATAGTTTACCATGAATTAACCGTCAGCTACAACAGTCAATGGGGAGATGCAGACGATCAAACCTTTATAGTTAGAAAATTCTATAAAAAACAACCAAACTATATCAGATTTAAAACACAAGATGGAGATATAGTCGAACTACGAGGCGCAGAAGGTCTCAATTACAGGATAAAACAGATATGATAGAACTTATAGTAATAATATTACTACTTAATTGGGCAGACGGTCCAAATGAGCAAGAAGAAATAGTAATTCCTACAATAGACGTACCAAGTAACGCAGTAAATACTACAACAGTAACAGCGTTAGCTGAAGTATTAACAGCAATTACAAAAACTAACACAAGTACTAATACAGATACTACTACAACTACTATAACAGCAACAGAAACTGGAACTCCTATGGCTATTATAGCTACAACTACAGGTGTTACAGTAACTAGTACTAATACTGGAACAAGCACTACGACTACAACGTCAACAGGAACATGAATCAGATATTTATAGGAATTATACTACTATTAGGATTTAGTACTTACTATTTTTATAGTCAAAACTTAATATTAGCAGGAAACAATTTAGCACTAGAAGGTGCAGTTGCAACGCAGGAAGCAGCCATCGAAAGTCTAAAAGGAGACTTTGCGCTTCAGACTACCCAGTTGCAAGAACAAACACTCAAGAGCCAAGCGGCTCAGAGAGAATTAAATCGATATAGTGATTTTATAAAAAATTACAAACTATCAGGAAAAATATTAGAAAACCCAGTAGAAATGGAAAGGAAAATAAATAATGGAACAAAACATGCATTTGAGGACATTGAGAAACTTAGCGGTACCGTTGACGATCTTGATGATGGCCTCCAGTTGCAGTCTACTATCAACTAAACAGATAGAAGTAACTGCCAAACC